>JGI24158J21664_10004114_pt1 | contig 18598 bp, 11 predicted proteins | sample Ectturendosymbi3_FD_21664 | JGI IMG/M metagenome (IMG submission 21664)
TGTATCGCAACTAACCTTAGACCCGATCAGAGATTCAATCCAGCTTTATAAGTTTGTGGAGAAACAAAACTAAAGAATCAAAATTTCGTGTTTTTGCCCAAATCACTTTACGTATGGCTGCAAATTTATCCTTAACGTCAGGAATTTTTTTTTTAATTATCAAAAAACTGGTAAATTACGCCGAATCCACACAAAATGTTGGAGTGATTGGTAGAGCACGTGCAACTGAAGCTAGTGGGATGGGCTCGATTACCAGTCAGGTCATATACTGTAGAATTGTAAAGACGCGTTTTCATCGGTTCCGGCAGAATTCCTGTCTTTCACGTGCATTCGAGTTCGGCTATAACGACTGAGGCTTATTCGTAACTTTGCCTACAGCGACGCTTTTTGTGGGTCCCCGCAGAATATTTCGTTCGTTAATAACGAAAGTTTTAAGTTTGCTTTGCGGTTTAAAGTGTAAACTCGGCTATGTGGAGCCGCCACACAAATCTTTTATGACCTAATAGGAGCGCATTTGAGTTAAGCGGCGTATCGTAGAGGCGTGACGTGAGAATGTCATTGAGGAAAAGATTGCGGCATCAGCAGCAATGGAGGCAAATCATTACATGAGCTTTGCTGTACAGTATTTAAAGAATTCTCGCGACTGAAGCTGGTTTGATCGATAGTCTTGTTGGAGCAGTGCGTAATTTGTCGAACAAAAGAAACGCATCCCATTATGGAAAAAGCATGACATCGTTGTGTCGTTCAATAGTGAAAATGGTACGAAAGTCACAGAACCTGCAAAATTTCGATATCCAAAGAACGACCACAAGTTTGAAAAATCAAGACTTTTCCAAGTAATTTCTTACTCTTTCTTGCCAGAACATACGCGAAAACACGATACAGTAAGCGGCAATCCTAATCAATGAACATTTTTAACCCTTGCCGGGCTTTGGCATTGAACTAAAAAGCCATTTTAAGAACGATTTACTTCAATGCGGCTTTGCAGTTCACCAAAACGACGCATTTTCTCCGGTCCCATTTCACCAAAACGACGCGTTTTCTCCGGTCCCATGAATTGACGTTGTAGGGAAATTCTACAGTACCGTTTGCTACCTGTTCAGCCTCGTGTTTAACATTAACGGTAAACTTCAAGAAAGGTGCTGGCATTGACTTGTCACCTATGCAGCATTCGTTACAAAATTAGCCGCATGGCTGCGGTACAAGCGGTGATTGGTGCTCGGAAACCACTCGTGGCTCTCCAACGAAAATTCATCGTGAACATAATGAAATTTTAGTATTCCAGTAACGAAAAAGTTTAGGCTCGTATTTACCACGTTTTTGTAGGAATTTCTATCAAGCTGTGTAGGAAATAACGTTAAATGCACTATCATCTAAGTCAATTCCAGCCAAGCTCTCACACTTTCTAGCACAGTCACCTACAAAGCAAAACGGGTATAGCTACTTCACTCTGGAGTCTGGACCTGGGTCACCTTTGCCGTAAAACAAATGAAGCTTTTGAGAAGGTTCGCGCAATAGTTATTTCTATGTGGTGGTGGGGATGACAAAGCTAACATTGTTTATTCGAGCTGAAAAGCAGGCGTTAATTGCCTTATAAAGCGATCCCTCTCCCTAGCAGCTGATACCGGCCTTATGCAAACTAATTAGACAGCGCTTTTGGGAAGACGTTTTCAATATATATTTTGCTAAAAGTAAAAAATATGCCACAAAACTTTTATCTGCCAGCGATATCTAATAAGCAGACGGATTAGGTTAGCTGCAACGGCAAGAGCTTGTAAAAATGAATGGAAATCGGTTTTCATTTCATGAGGAATATTCAATTTATTGTGACAAAACAATAGCCTTGTTTACCTATTCCGGTACATGTCCTTTAAGACGTTATATTACATTTAAAAAAATAGTCTAAATATCTTCAATGAATAGTAAGAGGTGCACCTTTTTGATTTCGAAAATGACAAAAGCGTAGAATTGTTTCCAGAAGCAATGAACTTTTCAAAGTGTAACGCAGAGACCATTTTGCATTTTGACATCAGATTAACACTGGTGTATACTGTTTTCAATTGCTATTTCAGCTAAAAAAATTATTTTGTTAACGAAAACGCCTTTGAAGATTTTTCAAATTTGCCTGCCAAAACTGAATTGCTTTACAGTTCTTTTCAAAATTTGGATTGGATTTTGTATCGCTCTGCTAATCTACAAAAGGATATAATTTACTTAAAACTTTGTCATGAATTAGTTTCCTTAAAAAAATTTTCAATTGCCAGTAAGCTCACTCTTTTAGAACATACAACTCGCATTTCATCACGCATTTATCGTTGACAACTGGCGCCTCAAATTAAGCCACGCAATGCTCGATAGGCTGAAATTTTACTCCCACGCAATGTATGGTTTTAATCAAGTTTGGAAACAGCTTCGCGTTTCGTCCGGTATGTAACAAAATTAATGTCATTGAGAATGAAATGTCACTCTTCTTCTTCGAATCGAAATTCCATGTGCGAAAAATGAGGTAGGCGATGATAACCCTCACTATAACGGTGTGTCATAAAGTCTGGATACATTAGCAAAAATGCATGTTTTCAAGAAATGGATTTTTAACAACATTTAGTCATTCGTAATGTTCAAAATATCGTCTTGATATCCATCAGCTGTGATGCGAAGTTTAATGCGTTTTGCAAATTTAAGGCAACTCGATCCACCAGTTCCAAATTGCCATCAGTTTTAGCAATTTATACTTTATGCGCTGCTTATGAAGCGTTCTACATCTGTGGTTTTGCTTAATTGGGCCTTCTCCTTTAGTACGCCCAGAAAAAAGACAAAGGGTCTAAAATAAGGTTAAGTGAACGAGTAGACCAATCCACATGATCACGTCTTACAATCCACTTAGGTAAAAATATAGCCAATGAGACTTGCTATATGTGTCCAGACTTTATGGACACCCTGTATACTGTATACGAACAAAACAAAACACAATAATTTTTAAACTATACAAACACACGAGCATCGTAATGCATACAGAATATGTAACACAAGAAAGCACAAAGCAGAATTGGTGCTGTTTTTTGCAAGGTTTTCCAGGTGAGTTTGTTTTCACTCGCTAGTTCTTATAATATAGAGATATGCTACTAAAGCCCCCTGGAACGCACAACACAGTAACGTTCCAACTTCTATCAAAAGATACACCTTATTTAGATAAACAAATACACTTCATTGCTTGTCAAGCAGCATATCAACCACATTGTTTGACATTTAGGATATTTTCTAGGCCGCGCAGAGGAGCTAATCAGCTGAAAAGGGCAAACGAGAAAAAAACAGGAGCCATTTTACGTCGATTAAAAAAGATAACGGTCAGTTAAATTAACATGTGTGAATAGTTTGCAGTTTTATAAGTTGTTTTTCTCAGTTTGCGGCGCATAAAAAATCACAACTGGTGCTGTCACAGTTTTATGTTTTCTCCGTTTGCCTCTTTCCATGAATTCCCACTTTAGCTCATATTGTCTTCATGTCATCTGTATCGATAGCTTAGAGCGCCTTCAGTGAAAGTATAGCAGAAAAACCATTTCCAAGGTCAAGATTTCGAGATATGACCATCTGCAAACATTTTTTTTTTGGTTTTACTGTGAATAAGATGGAAAAATCTTAGATTGTTACACCCGCACCAGTGCAAGTAGAAAAATATTGTTTCACATTAATTGATTTACCTCACCAGGTCAAGCACCTTCAAACCAATAATATGTAGAAAGAGTCAAACGTAAGCGACCTGCTGACAAATACAAGATCAAAGCTAACCTCTGAAACCCTTTAGATGCAGACCCGTTGCACGTTTTGTCCAAAGGATGACATTTTTTCCAACAGTCACTCATGTTTTTGTGGAATGGAAAAGGATCGCATTTGTGACAAGTACCAGGATAAGCGACGTCTGACGGTGCCGTGATATTGGCGTCGTAGCTTACTGTGTAAAATAGCAACAAATCGTATCGTTTTCGTCGTGCTCTACTTCAACAGCAGTTGACACGGAAAACTCTTATAAAAATCCTAGAACCATGATCAAAATACTCACGTTTGTCAACCATTTCAACAACCATCATCATTCCTTTGTCTTCATGATCAAGAACATACACAACCAAATCGCCAGTGAATGTATGGGGCATGAAACGAATCTGCGAATCAAAGGATGGGTGAGTTGGATTTTTATGGGACTATTGTTATTATTTGTTCCATTTTTCGTGTAAAGATTTGATAATGACAGACAGCGATCCGCAATCTTTTGTACCAAACACGACAGGAATTCAAACTAAGGAAATAGTGACTTCGTTGCTGAAGCAAAATAAAAACACTTTTACGTAAAAAAACATAGTAATGAATGAAAATAATTTTTATGTTCCAGAACATAGGCTTTCAGACTAAAACTTAACTGAATAACGATGATAGTAAAATCTTTGATTCACTGTGTCATGCAAATAGTCTTCACATGGGTGAAGAAGCGTTTGAATCCATTAGCAAGTTTTTAATAAGAAAACGATATTATTCCCAGTTCGCACTAGTGCTAAAAACTTGCACACAACCCAGCCCCATCTGTGCCAAACTCAAAATTCATCTGCAATTGAACAGCGCCAAGGCCTCCTATCTCGGAGGCCCTGACAGCGCACACCTTGTAAAAGCTCTCTGCGTGTAATCGCGATGTCGCGGCGCTGTTGTGCGTCACGAAACACGTCTCCTGGAAGCGACGCGCTCCTTTCTGTTCTTTTTACTCTCCTATGCGAAATGATTCACTATGTATACCAGAAAAAGTGCTATGGTCCCCAGCTTGTTGAGCGGCGTAGTGGGAAGGTTGCTTCATCACGTTGCCGCAGGTTAAGGGTTCGATACCAGACCGGTCACAATGACAGTGAAAATTGCTGACGGTATTGGGGTTTACGCCGCTAACCCCCAGCCACGATGTGATAGATTGGGGTACTGGCAGAAACATTCTGACGCGAAGTCTGGTCGCGAAATTGCAGAAATCTTACAGCGTCTGTGCGTGTCGGCGAAAAGCTACAAGCTGGTTTGTCTGTTGCTGAAGCTCCTTTGCGCTTCGTGAAAAGACTTCGGTGCAGAAGATTCGCCCTGACGGCCTTGAATGTGAATTTCACAAAGAACATCCAAAGGTTGTTTGGACATTGGATGGTACAGAGATCAAAGCCGACCGGTGTCTTGCAGTCGAAACGGAAAATAAGGTTTGTTGGCAATACTTGAAAGTTCGAGGTTTGCTGCGAGCTTTCGGGGAATCAGCCCACTGGTCTCTGCTTTCATGACTTTGCGATGATTCAAACTTGAAAAAATCTGTTCTCAAGTAATTAATCTCCACAAAGGCGACGCAGTCGAATCAGTCAGCGATCGTTTAATGGTAAGTCGGTGCGTAACTCTACACATCCTCAGTCCTGAAATTTGCACGCAATCGGTGGAAACGTTGAATGGCTAATGTACAAGCTTACGGGTGAAATGCTGANTAAATAAAGCACTAGCAAAGCATCCCTTTGCTTAAATCTGTGAATCAGCAGCTTAGTTTCGTTTATAGAGGCTCTAATTGAAAGCATTGCGAAATGACTTTTTTTTTCAAATGAACGTAGCAAATTATCACAAAAACAAACAAGAAGTATTTCTCATGAAGGGGGATCATGATAAGAATAATAATTTGTGCGTTTAGTTTGTGAAGCCACCTATCTTTACAGGCATCTAGAGAGTGTCAAAACTGGGTTGTTCTACTAAAGTAACAGTACAAGAGTCATAAATAGATGTTTCATTCGGAATGGCATGAAACACTGTATGGTGCCGCGATAAGACTATTTGGTCGTTTCTATCATAGACGTAGCCAGGGAGGCCAGGCCTCCCCCAAATTTTAGCATATATAGTCATTTTGCACTTTGAGAGGCGGTATCCCAAACAAAATAGTGTTATTCGCCTGAAATCAAACATTTTGGGCTGGCTACGCCACTGGTTGCCATCCTTATTATCTGGTTTATTCCAAGTACCTCGGTGCGCTGACCATCTTTTGAAAAATGTGTTTACTGTTTGGCCAAAACACTGTTGATTGCACATGAATATACTGCTGATTGCATATCTGGTTAAAAGCACGAACTAAATTTAGTCCAAAAACACTAAAATATTGACGTTTTCGCACAGGTCCTAAACGCTTTTACGTATTTAAATAGAAACAAGCTCATGCTCAGTGTTCACATAAGCGCTGGTGCGAATATGTACAACTGATTAAAATACTTCAAAAATACGGCTCTGTATAAAGACACATACGGTTTTTATATTATCATGACTGACATCAACCCTGAGTATGGACTTTTTTAAAAATTCGGTAAAACAAACACCAACTTCACCGAACGAACTACAATAGAAAATATTGCATTAAAAAAGTTTGTGACGAATGAAGAAACGAAAGAGTCTAAAAGCTGCACATCTTATTTGCCAAGAAATCTACAAATAGTTGTTACAAAACGGAAGCTACAAATGGTTGTACTATGAGAAACAGTTTTATGAAAGTAAATTAAAATGGTTTGAGAGTATATTAAAATTATTAGAAAATCAAATAAACAAATTCGTATTTAAATATTAACCTTACTTTGCCGTCGACTCAACAGCTTAGTGTCGGGATCGAAGTCTTGTCACTCAACTCCCAGCGCTCAAAGCTGATGACTAGGTGGAAGGCCACACATACAATCGCCCGATTCGTTACAACTTCAGCAGATCCATGCGCAGAGTCGTTCATACCACAGAGCTGATGCACGTCGTAAACGAGGCAAGCAGCAATGTGCAGGTCGAGTTGACCAGGTCCTCGACCTGGAGTTTATTTGTTTGGGATGCACGTATTTTCATGANTTTTTTGTCGCAGCTTGTGTTCTGATTTACACTCATTTTAGTCTTTAGTTTGTTTGCTTTCTCTGCTCTTGCTTTACCCTTTCAATGTTTCACCCACGTAAGCATTGCTTGCAGATTGCAGGAGTGAGGGTGCGTAATGTTACTTGAAATCGCTTTTCTATTAAAATTTTTACTCTATTGTGCAAGTTTGAATCATCGCAAAAAGAAAGCAGTGTCCAGTCGGGTGATTCCTCGACGAACCTAGAGCTTTTACCTGTCACTGTACCATATTCATCGAATAAAACATTGTCCGATGAAGGTGGTACAGTGACAGTTAAAAGCTCTTATGTAGCGCTTTCACGTTTGTAATTTCGTTAAGATTTTAACAGTTGTGATCCTTTAAAGTTGGCTTTGCTCGAAAGAAAAACATATATCAAGTTGATTCTGCTTTTCGTAGGAAGTAAACAATTGTTTTAAAATGTAATAAATATTTATTTTCATATAATTTTCAATTACTTTTCATTGCCTATCATCAATACTTGAGTTAAGTGATGGTAAAACGCTCTACACGAAGTCGTTTTCCTTAGACAATAATTTGAAAGTTTTTGTGTATATCATGCAGGTATTAAAATAGATCAGTGGTTTTTAACCTTTTCACTACCACGCCTCCCATAAGTGATTGTCGTTTGTTTAAAACCCCAGACTTTAAATTTGTTGTTGAAGCATATGTATTTATTGGAAAATTTGTTGATCACGCGTTAATGAGATACTTGAGCGCGTATGGGTTCGCGCTTCGCTGAAAGTTTATTGACGCCTTTGGGGGAGCGTTCCTCCCTAGACCACCAGGAAATCGTCTGCAGTTAAATGTAAAACCACCAGAACAAGTGGGTATTTGACATAAGTATCGCACTGATCTTAACGAGTTCATTCTCACTGACGAACAGAACTGGAATGGCCACATACGTGAAATTGAATTAAAAGTGTTTCAACTGCTGCACAATGAATGGTGTCAACCATAGGCGCATTGGGAAATCGTTCGACAAGGGGGATGGCGAAAGAAAGCGTTTTATCTTATAAATTTCCCAAACTTCCTGATTCCCCTCAAGCCAGACTGTGACCATAACCTTCTCTGACAACACAATGATGATTAAATTCATTTTTATCTGATTGTTTTTGAATACTATGTAATTTGATTTGAATTTGTGCGCATTCATTTCCATCTGGACCCACCATTCGGCTATTTCGTTTCACTTTAATCTCACTTCAACAAGCAACTATAGATAAGGCATTACACGAATCGTTTGCTCTGAGAGGAAACCACNAATGCTCTGTTTTTGACAATTAAAATGCTTCTGAAGGGCTGTCTACCCAAGAGTTACTGTCTTGTACACCAATGGTTTCATATATCAAGCGAACATCATCGGCTGCACAACATTACTTTTAAATTTTTCATGGGATATTGCACTTCAAATTAATCAGCAACTTTGTTCACCAACATTTTTCTCATAAGAACTAATGGACAACCAAACAGTTGATATAAAGTCGCTTCCGAAATTTAGGCAAGGTTCAGTCTCCCCTATCTTAACAAGGAAAATAAACGCAATACATTAGAACATCTGTGACCAGACTTACTCTCTATGCTTTCTCACAAGGCGATCACCAGTACATGCATCAGTAGTACAACCAAGAATTTTGTTCGGGAGGGCCAGTCAATGACGTCGTCTTGAGTCCGAATGCTCCTTCCGTTTATTTTCCAACAGTTGAAAATTGATATATCGCACCAGTAAATATCTTAGCAATTTGTTTCGGAAGCATGGCCTCTTCGGCCTCATTCTGGCTGCGCTACTGACATGCATTCGTTTTGTATCCGCATTACGTAGGCGCAGTAGTCATTTCTAAACAGTGTCACGCAAGTTAGTACCCACCGTAATATTTGCAAGAGGTGGCACCAGCAAAGTATCGCGAAACTCCCCAGCATCTGCATATCCTAAATATCTTTTTCCTTTTTTTGCCCACTTCTCATCGTGACCAAGATAGTGCAGTGGATCAGGTGGCTGAACTAGATCTTGATTGTCTGGGGGAAAAAAAACTTCGAAAGCTTTTGATCTTTATCCTTAAAAATGTATAAATTGTTTACTCTGAAACCTTACAACTTTGAAATCGTTTGATCACTAACCTTTACTTCAACAAAGAAACTAGAAATATTTTCCTGTGATCTGCGATGCCGCTTCAAAATAAACAAAATCAAGTACCAACACGATAGTAAGGCAATGAAGATTGATCCATAATCCATTCATTATGGATGAAATGCATATTGCAACTGTGAGTATGTAAAACTGTATTTTTCCAACGGTGTCTTAACCTGATTTTAGCACCAGGCTTCTGAATTCATTGTGAGGTATTGGTTTCTCGAAACTATTTGCATAATTTTCAGAAAACCCATTGAGGTTTTGCATATATTACAAAAGGCTATGCATTCAAGCTTACGATATAAATCCAAAACAACCCAATCAATATGAAGCGCAGCTACTGTGTTTTTCTGAAAATGAGACTCAACCAGAATACAAGACATATGTAAATCCGCTGAATTGCTATCCATTGCCTTCACGTGGCATCTCCAACTGAATGCTGTTGTTAGCGCGTATTTTTTCTTCTATTCGCATTTCTTTGCGGATGTTACGTCGTTCTGTGGTGCGGTATGGCCAATTTTCAGGACATGGCTTTGCATGAAGGAAACCTACGGGGCGCTTGGTCATTTGCGCATTCAAGAAACTAGGTCGTTTCATCTCATTGCAATGCAAGACTGCTTTCCATTACATTTCGTTTGTTTACACTCATTTGCAGGTTTTCTGTAAGTTTGTATAAAGTGTGAATTACGTAATTTTTGTGGTTCCCCTGTTGTTAAACGTCATAAAGTTACAGACTTCTGGACATTCCACAGTTGAAGCTGCATTACTTTAGTGATGATACAGGCATCGGTTATGGTGCGGTTTGTTACATCGAGGTCGCGAGAGGTTCGTCAATTCAACGTATTCGTTCTTTTCGAGTCACTCACGTGTCCGAGACTTAAACGGAACTGTTTGTGGCCACTCTCGCTTATTAAAACTAGACCGAATGATCTGTAAAAGAACTTGAAATGAAGTTGAGTTTTCTCATTGCGTTCCGGACTAATTCAATGACGGTTTTACGTTCCATGGTGAACAGATCTACGGATCTGCCTTGAAGATCAATTTTTTGCGGCAGCTAACACTTTACCACTGGTTTCGTGACCTGCTGATTTGCAACCAGTTATTGATGACGATCTCGAGATAAGAACAGCAAATTTGTGAAACTTGTTCTTTCCACACGTTGTTTGCAGGATTGTTACTGTTATTCTACTCTGACAAGGCTTATCACATCAACTGCTTGGATGACTCGTTTCATGTATTACGTTCTGGAAAAAAAAGGTCCTGTCCTCAAGTTGACCGTAAGCGTTCCAAACTTTGTGGGCTGTGTTAACTAACATGGCTCGTTAGCTGGCCTATTCACAGTGCCAGCCCTTTTCTACAAGCTTTCTTACAATTCATTGATCGAAAAGCGACTATTCAAAAAATTCCTGCAACCGTGGTACCAAGTTTCTGCTCGCCATGCGATTGCAATTTGAAGTTTGTTTGCCGCTGGAATAACTGCAGCTTTGAATCACGTAACGTCAAAAAGGCATGCCGTGGCGTTCCCACCTCTCTGTCTTCCAGTCGTGGAACATGGGAGATTCTGATTAAGGGTTTGACAGCTTTGCATGACCTTACTGGTGAACGTCCGTTACTATTGTGCGTACAACGTAGCTTTCCACTTGTTGGTTAAATTCTAAAGTATTTTGGACAATCAACCCCGCTTACATCGACCAGCGACCATCCCAAAGATTCATCCGCGTGACATCAACGAACGCTGGATTCCTGCCTGCCGACATCCTCATCGAAGGTGTTGATATATTCGTCGCGATCTGTGCAATTTCTGGCTGACTGTTCTGAAGACATGGGTCAACTTCCAGTTTTCCAGTTTCACTCTCAGTGCACACTGCATACGCAATGATCAGAGCCGTACGCACTAAACTACAAAAACTTAAAGTGCCTCTTGCTTTTTAATGTCGACTATTTAGCATCTTAACCTAAAACCTCATGGTAAGCTATCTTCAAACGAGATATTTTGTGCTTCAAGTTGCACGTTGCAACCAAAACCTGCTTAGCGGCTTTGCGCACTTTATATTTAGATAGGAAAAATCTCCATTGTTGTGTAAATTTTTCAAATTTTAGGTTGGGTTTTTCCTTATGGTTAACTCCAATTACAGCACTTTTGGCGCAAAAAAATAGAAATGCAAAACAGTTACGTCCCGAGACTGATTTTCTTACAGCTGGGGTGGCCAATAACTTTGGCTCGGGGGCCACTTTGAGAATCCCGCATTTAGCGGAGGGCCGTACCTCCTTAGAGAAATAGAAGCAACTCTCGGTTAAACCAGCCTCACAACCAAAATTTACTGTGACAAATTGGATGAAATTTCAGATTTTAAGATTTTTCTTGAATGCTTCCGCGGGCCACTTGAAACGCTGTGGCCGGCCACATTTGGCTCGCGGGCCGCTATTTTCCCACCCCTGCCTGACAGAATTTTTGCTTTAAGTTGTGTTCTCTACCTCTGAATTCAGGATGCTGGTAAAAGCACGATGTTCCATTTTGATCAAAGAATTCGTAAGAGTTGTTTTCTCCCGAAACACCAAACGGTCCTGTGTATTTGTTGTAGCTAATGACCTGCAAGCATATTACAATATTACAAATTCATTCTAATAGAAAAAATAAAACGTTGGAGTTTTTTTTAATATCATTATTGTTATAGATAAAACAAGTCACCAATTGTCAAAAGGTTTCCTTCTAACGAATCATTGCACGTGATCAGTGATTTGCAACGTCTACATTGAGTAATATGACCAAGTCATACACCACCTGAAATTGGTTAACGTGGAGATGAATTGGGTGAGCTTCTTTACAGTCTGTGTTGAGAAAGTACCATTCTTGACGTTTTCCAACTTCAATGTGATAGCTGTATGAATAATTAGTATGAAATCATAATGAATGAAATCTTAACTTTTTCACGCTTATACGTCCAATATTTTCAATCCTTACCTTTACATGTTTTCGCTAGATGACTAATAAGTGTGGCTGGTATCCGTTGTTAAGAAACATTTGTTACCAACATATTTGAAATAAAAGGCGAAATATCTAAAATTTAGATATATTTGATATTTCGCCTTTTATTTATTTCGCCTTTTATTTTAAATCTGTTGGTAACAAATGTTATTACGGTAAATATTCTGCAGCAACGCTAATAACAAAAGGCAAAATTCACCAGGCAAAGTTTATTCAAATATTTCATTTTTTGTGTTGAAGAGCACGTCATTCAATTAGCTGAGAACGTACTGGCGAAGTTGCATGTCACAGCACTCCTTTTTTCGACATTTTCAAAAATTTCCCAAAAAATCTTTCGACATTTTGGCTCAGCGTCACTCCACTTCCCTTGCTTGGATCCAAAGGTTGATTTACATAGGACACTTGCAATTAAATTTTGATTTGGTAATCTTGTGCAGAAACTATTTTTTGGATACAGAAGCAGCTCGATTTTCAGGCCAACAGAGGCCGTCCATTTGTTTGTAAACTATGTCATCTAAATATTTCATTTTTGGACAAATCTGACGCTACGCCTGTGAGCCTATTACACCAAAGACAGTTTTTTTAAGGCGTTTTAGGGACTCGATTCGGGTCCCTAAAATCAGAGAAAATCGGGTCCCTGGAATCAGAGAAATCGGATCCTTACAGATCCATGCCGGGTTCCTTACATTTTCCTTTAAAAAAAGCTGCCAAAGATGTAATAGTTGCATATAGAATGTGTGGGCCCTAGTAATTTTTTGTAGGACTTCTTCACGTGATAACCAGAATAAAATTTCGCACGAAAACTTTACAATTGCCTGAAATGGATGATATCTCCAATAGGCCCATCATTTCTTTATCGCTGTCTGCAACAGGTAACCGGCTAAGTCGCACAGTAAGACAGCGCGCGCCACTGAAGCTGGTGGGCTGCGGGTTTGAGCGTGGACCACCTCCAAAAGCAATACAAAGCGGGTATAGTGAAACTTTCTCTGCAAGAGTTGTTTGTTGACGTTCGCGCTGTTTCACTTTTTATCAAAAAGTTTTCGAGTCAGCAAAGCCAAGGACATTAAGAAAACTATTTGTGGGGAAATAGCGTTATACTTTCGATGGAGTTTAGATGCTGTATTACTTCTACAACCTTGTTAGTTTTTACACTTCTTAACTATTCATTTCATACTACCACATATCACTCTGATTCACCAGCCTATAAAATACATATACCTCCATACAGAAAAGTGAAGAAATCGAAGGACTTCAAGGAAAAAGTGATTGACTAAAAATGATCAAGTAGCAAGTGATAATTCGATTCTGGCTTGACTTCTACTGGTCAAAGATATTAGGAATTTCGCAGAATCGTGACACAAATAACATAAAATTGTGGAGCACCATACAAAATGATTAAAACTCTGGCACAGTGCATGTTTGTATTTTCATAACCTTAATTTTTTGTTTCAGGTATTTATAGATATGTTTAATAAGTATTGTTTATAACAACTATTTTTATTCCGGATATGCCTACTTTTGGAGAATCCCTTTGATGTCACAGATTGTAAAAAGTGCAATAGGATTTCTAGTTTCATTTTGTGTGTACGTTCAGAGCATAACGGATAATATGTAGGCTTGGCTCAGTAGTATGATTGCGTTTTCACCTTTATTTCTTTGGGTAATTTAAATCGACACCGTTCGCCTGATTTTGGCATAGTTGGCATTTCTTGAAGATATTTGACCTATTTGACAAGCAGTTTAGCACTTTTGGTCCATCTGGACCTGGAAACCCTTGTGATGAGGCGCTCGCTGAAGTTTGAACAAGTAGAAATTGCTTTTGATGTCTTTCGCACCGAGATAATGCCATTTAAATAACCTTAAATTCAGGCCCGTAACCAAGTTTTAAGGTTTGGGGGCAAAATACATATTCTTTAGGGAGTAAAAATTTTTGTCTTTATCACGTGTTTGCAATAATTTTTTTCTGGGCACAACACAATATTTGGGGGGCACTGCCCCCGAATGTCCCACGTGGCTGCGGGCCTGCTTAAATTGTGAACTGCCTACGATCGCACTAGGAGACTACATCTGTCTCCAGGGAAAGGTTGTAATCTGTTTTAACTGTAAGACGTAGTAGTAATGTTGTGCGGGATTCACTGCCGTTGTCTGTGATCCTTGTAGCTGTTTGTGTAGTAGCTTCTATACAGACGCATGTCGATTACTGCTGTGTGTATTTTCCTTCACCTAATCTGTCGGAAAAAACAAGAAAATTTTAGTGTGTCCGTGTTCGCATAATCTTGCTGTTCACTTACAATTTTACTTCAAACTTACCAATAATTGTGCTGCGTCATTGTTGTTTGCAGATAAAGGTTGCGCGGACAGTACGTACTAAACCTTTACAGGGGGTTAAGCATGAGCCCACTTCACAACACTCGACCTAATTTGAAGCTTTTGGATATGCAGGCTTGTCCATAGGAATGTCATTCCTATGGGAATCCCATGGGAAACGTCCCATGGGATGGGATGGGCAGCACACAATTGTATTTCCCATGAGACTCAGAAACAGGATGAGAGTGTCAGAATGTTACTGAATTGTCATACGTAGACTATACTTCTGAATTTTAAAGTCAATAAATTTTATCGTTTTGTATGTCTCTCTGGACATGTAGCCCTATTTAGTAGATACTAAATCTAAACTTTCATAAATTTTATAATTCGAATTGAATTGTATTCCATATTAATATTATAATAATATAATGGGAATCCCATGGGATGGGACAGGCATAAATTGCTGTGGGATGGGATGGGACAGATAAACATGTCCCATGGACAACCCTGTGGATATGGCTTGGTTTTGGACGTGTTGGGACTTCGGAAAGACGTCCAGATTCATACATGAGCAAATATCTGCCAATAGCAAACCGAAATATAAAAGAACCACAAACTATTTGATCAAAACACAAGCATTTTACCCAACATAAACAACTTAGTCAAGCTAAGCAATTACTTGCCCACAAGCATTTTTACTCAAACAAGAAATACACAGTAAACATCTTAGAGTGTCTGATTTCATTTTCAGTGGAAGGATACCCTTTCCTAAGTTTTGGGAATATCTTGTAAAATGTCGCCATTTCACTAATTTTCCTTTTTCGCGCTTTGCACAATACCCACGATTTACAATGCTTAAAGAGCGATCTTCCCTGAGCTGACTACCACCTGGTTCAACTATACTTAGAGGAGTGATCGGCCAATTTAGTTATGATGGCACAAACCGCCCTTTCAATCGTAATTAAAGACCCATGCTTATTTTGGAAGGCCCAATTTCAAACTTGTGTTGTATTCCGTTACCTGTTACATAACAATGCTATGTTGATATCATTAACCGGTCAATGACAAAACCAATGCTTTGTTAACGTCAAACAAGCGATAGTTGCTAGTAGTAGCCTATGTTTTAGTCCACGCAACCGGCACAGGTCTGTAGCGCTTTCATACCACGCGGCCCACAACAGAAAGTGTTGTACGGCCCAATAAAAAGTGCTAAACTGTCCACAATTAGGCCGAAGCCCACAGTTTGCCGATCACTATTGTAGAGTCACTAATTTATTAAAGGGAGTCAATTACCTCCCCCGAAAAACGTGGCAAATCTGTCATCACGGATGTGTCATTAGCAAAAGGTGACATGCAGGGGCTGCGAGAGGGGGATGCAGCAATAGGTACATCGTACCCGGATCCGGTAGCTAACGGGTCCTGCAGGATGAAAGTGTGCATGTTTTTCTGTAATCAAGCACAAAATTTCTAGTGCAAGCGAGTTGCCAGTATAACAATTAATCTATATGTATATCTTAGCATGGGAGCTACTTTATCTAGGCCTATAGTCTATCTGATAATTATACAAACAAGCCATGCAAGTTTCGACGAGGGCAACAAAAGCTAGGGGGGCCGGTATCGTTCTTCGTACTCCTGATAAAATTTCTATCAAAGGCCCTGATGACATGTCATCAGAACGCTCCACATAGGTATAAAAAACTGCTTCTATAAATGATATTCAACTCTTCAACGCCACCTGTCGACTAAAAAGCAGTGGACCAATGAGGTATCTGACGTCAGCTATTACAGATAAAAGGACAATTTTTGATGAAGACTCTACACCAGTGCAACAGAATTTCAAATCTTCTTACCGGTAATGCAAAGATCTTGAAAATGTCTCACGGTTTAGAGCTTCTGCAGGACTAAACTCGACAGCAAAGAAACCATTTAGATTATCTTGTGAAAAGTTCCTAAAGTCACGCATGTAACTGGGGCGAGGAGGAAGACTGGGATTAAAAACCGTTTTCTTGGAACGATTTCCAGTCACTTTCAAAGTTAACAAATCTCCTTTGAAGCGCTTGATTTCATCTCCCATTGATTTCTCATCAAATCCAGTTGGATTAGATCGCAGCTAAAAAAAGAAACATAGACTGAAACAAAGTTTTTCCTGCTGTGAAATTCTGACAAACAGTGTATTGTATCTATGTTGCGTATGTCAGGGCCATAACCAGCGGGAAACCTCTAGCTAGGCAAAAAACACCAAGTGTGCTTTACGAACTTAGGATTAAACGCCATATGATACAAATGTAAATTTTTTATTTTATGACATCAAGAAAATCATTTTACAGCACCAAAATTTGTAACAACGTTTGCTAGTCTGAAAAGATTGAGACGAATAAATCATGCCAGGGAAAGTTTCGCCTTATCCGTGTGCGAATTGCATTTATCGATGGAAGTCCTTTCGCAGCACTAAGTCAGTTTAAACAGAGGTTATAGAGCAGTGGTTTCCAACCTGGAGACCACGGACCTCTTCGCGATCGGTAGTGAAGTTTTTGGGGAAACTGATAATCCTTTTCCTAATAAATTGATATCACAAGTAGGCCTAAAGGCAAAGTTGTTCTACAACAATTTTGTTCCAGTCAAATAGCATGGTATCAACTTTTTTAATCAACTTTTTTATCATGCAGGATTCCTACACAGATTTGAAAATCTGCGTTGCGCAACTGTAGATTTTATGACGTAAATAACGTAATGTCATTTCTCTGCACCCTCCTGCCGGTATAGTAACCACGAGGTTCAAAACAGAGGATTGCTGGAACTAATTCATTTTCAAGTAATAAGTCACCAGAAAAAGGTTGGAAACAACTGACAGCAATAGTGATTTTTCTTGCCTGACTAACAGATATCTTGTCCTCTTGGTAAAATACAATCTTGTGGTTAAACCTAAACACGTTTTATGGCAGGCTCACCAGTTTTTTTCTAGTATGCTCATAAATTGCTTGGAAGTTTCAAGAGTTAGCAATAGCTCATTAGCATATAGTAAATTTTGCCTATTTCAACAAACAACTGCGGAATTGCTAAATTGTTCCAGCCACTAAAGTACGGCATATCAATCATCAAGTATGAGGCACGGTACACAATTTGAAAATCATATTTTTGTTTGGTACACACCATCTAAACCGTGGTTTTTAACCTGGGTTGCGACCCCAGAGGGGTTGTGAACCATTTTTTGGAGGGGATGCGAGTAGATATTTAATCTACACAGCTGTATTATATTTGCTTTATTCGAGTTTTAGATGGGGGTCGTTGGGTGACAGTGGATTGCTAGAATGGATCGCTGTACAAAAAAGGTTGAAAACCACTGATTTAAAATATTTCAAAAGCATCTTGAGCTGTGCAATTCGTCACCCGAAATCACGCAGTGGCACATCAATCAAACATTGCGTCCAATCGTTTTTGCAAACAATAAGTTGTGGTTATTTCTGTAAAACATCTTGGATTCACCCAATACGCCTAAAAACAATGAGGTGTCTTTGTTCACATAACATGATAGAATTTCTTTGTGTAAAAATGCACACATATCAGTGCCAAGTTGTGGCTTGAAGACAAACTGTTTGCCAGTGGTTGCAACAAACGGTGAAATGCACGATAAAAAGTAATGTTCAAACATTTTAGAGATAGTTGTTGCTGTAATACAGGTCTGTAATTGGTCGCATCACTTATGTCACCATTTTTGTTTTTGTCCATAGGGACAATAAAAGTTTTCACGCATTGTTGTGGAATTTTTTCACGCACCAAGAACACATCAAAGAGACTACATTGAAATAAAAACACACACAACACACGTTTTTGCACGTGTTGTTCTTCCTGCAACCCCATCAGAACGCCCATAACTCTTGAAGATTTTGTGATTGGGAATACAAGGTGAAAACATTTAAACGACTTACCATGTTATCATCATCAGTGAATTACAAATTGAACTGCAAGGATCATGCTGCAAGTTCTTATTGGTCACTCAGAAGAAAAGCGCTGTGAAAAATTAAAAACGCGAAGGGCTGTTTCGGTAGTGACGTAGTGGTGCGAAGCATACGTAGTCACATGACTCAGCTGGATACGCGCCGATGGTGATGGCGCGTGACGTCATGAGTGAGGCATGAAGCTCTGTTACAAATTAAAAATGCATAGAGGCATCGACGGGATGTTTGTATTCAGCTCTGGTTTGTGTTCTTGAATCAATAAAGATTCAAGAATCTGCAGCCGCCGCCAATTGTTGTCACTGCCAATGACCTCAGGG
>JGI24158J21664_10004115_pt1 | contig 18597 bp, 10 predicted proteins | sample Ectturendosymbi3_FD_21664 | JGI IMG/M metagenome (IMG submission 21664)
GCCGCTGCAGTCTGCTCGCCAAAAATTTTTGTGTTTTGCAAAGTTTCATAATCTAACAACGAATATTTTTTGCTGCTGTTCTCTCCATTTTACCGTTCTGCCAACGTTCCGTTTCACTTGTTTCCACGCAATCAATGAACCATGTTAGGAATCAATTAAAGCAACCAACATTTTCATTTATAGTCTGTCGCTGAGGTTTAGGTTTAGGACAAGTATTCCCAAACTTTCTACGGCCATGTACCCCTTCAGGATTTCGTTATATGAGCATGTTCCCTAAACTTTCTTATGACAAAAAGGCTGAGGAAAATAAAAATATATATTTACTGTACCAATATGCATCTACTGATTTTGAAAATAATACTCACTGATGTTGACCTATGCATAAATGCGAGTATTTTGAAATGAATAATATGCAAACATAATGTTTCTCTTCCATTGCTAAACTCAAATGTGCCCTTTCAGATAGGAAAATCTACCCCTAGGGGTACATGCATCCCAGGTTGTGAACCCTTGGTTTGATATTATCTCAGGTTAGTGTGGCAGGAGTCACCAAACTCCTGCCTCAAACTCAGAGCTGCTTCTTGGTACAGATTCATGCGAAGGTCTACCACTTTGATACACACACTTCTGAAAATAAAAATTTGCATGATTTATCTTCACATGATGTTATCATTAAAAATGAAACTTAAAGATATTCATCATTGTAAAGAAACTGATCATATTCATGCCATTGTCAGAACAGGCCACGGGCAACCCACATGGGCCATACCGGCAGGCACCATCTTGGTGACCCCTGGTTTAGGCTTAGTACGTTAGGCTACTAGCAAGTGTAGTGCAGCCTGGGGCACTCTTGTCATGTGTTAGTATCATGTTACAGGCATTGGGCAAATAAGTTTTCAAAATTGATTAATGAAGGCCCCCTGGCAAACCTATGTCATGTGTCTATTTTGCCGCCATCTTGGCGGCAAAAAAGGCCTACTTTATATTACGGGCCGGTCCGGGCTAGAAAATATGTTGTAGTTTGGCATAAATGGGCCGGGCAGTTTCATGTTAGCTCCAGGCGGGCCGGGCTGCAAAACTGCTGGCCCGTGGCATCTCTAACTTGAAGTAAACCGTTGAAGATTTGTTGCCATGTTATTGTTATGCAATAAAGGCCAATTATACAACAATCGGCCTATAGGCCTGGAGAGGGATGGGCCTATCGCCCTAGGCTAAAGGCCTGGAGAGGGATGGGCTTGTCAGGTATAGGCCTAGAGAGGCCCCAGGTGTCACTGCCCAAGAAACGCTAATCGAAATGGATGAAGCATCAATGAAAGTTGTATTCAACTCGTGCAGCAATCCTTAAGGCAGCGCCGCTACGACCCTAAAAAGGGTTATGGGACAACAACATAGAACATTCCGCTCGCAATATTTCGCAAACTGCCTCTGCAGGAAAAAAGCGGACATGAGTGAACTGCAAGCTCATCACTGCATGACACCATAATAGTGAATCTGGCTCTTGCGCAGCGTGAGTGTTATCCGGCAAACAAAACTGTCAATGCAAGAATTAAATCAATGAATCGGAATTAAGTCATGCAACCATGCCTAAACACATGAACATGGTGAGGGCCCACTTTGGTAGGGGGCCCTGGACTTTTGTTTACCCTTAAATCTGGCGCTGGTCCACAGGGGGGAAAACGAGCATTTGCCCCCCATGGAAAGTGGGACCAGAAACAAAAAGTTCTAGAAAACCAGAAGTCAGCATCTTAAAAACCGTGCACCTGCAGCTATACCCGTACACTACGTTTTCTAAATAAAATGTTCTTTAACTTTGTTTGAGCAGAACTTGTATTTGTTGCAATATAGCAGAATTCTGAAGGAAAATGCACAGAAATTAACCACAGAAATTGAGCTGCAACGACATCCTGAAAGGTTTATTTTCTTACCTGCACGTGGATTCCTAAATTAGCAACCACCTTGAGCAAAACATTGGCTTAAACAAGCGCAAGCTTAGCTTGTTGGTCAATGATAACACTGTGGAATGTAATGTATCTCAATAAAAAAGAAACTATCAAGAATCTATCCACGATGACGCTGTGGCTGTGGGCATCAACGAAACTGCCTATGAAAGCCAGTGGGGTACGCAGAAAATTTTCATGGGGAGGGTTTCATTCAGTGGGATATGGTGGCATGGGCGTCGGAAGGGGGGAGCAGGGAGGCCAAGGACTCCCTGGATTTTGAAAATTTCAGCAAAAACGGTTGTTTTCTTAGTTTCAATATAAAAAAAAAATTTCACCACTTCTTCCCCTCATAGAAAATTTTTGGAAACATCCCCTAGTGCCCCCCCCTTGGAAAAAATTCTTCTGACGCCCATGCATGGTGGTCATTTGTATTTTCCTTCGGTGTTCACTGTTTGTGACGTCACAATTTGACGTCATGTTCACGTTTCCAAACCAACATTTTGGCGAAGTGTGTTGACATAATATGCATACACTTCTACATGCACTCCCTTATTTTATGTGTCATTGCACTGAATATAAACTATCAGCGCTCCAAATTAAGATATCGGAGGAAAATAAATTGAACGCTACGACACAGCAGTTCGTGACTGCAAAAATATCAGGCTGCGCGTTAAAACAGGGGAGTAAAACACACTCATCACAGCGTCAGAGCAATTTACAACCGCAAAATGAGGCTGTGCTGATGTCTTGTCGAATACGAGCAGTCGAGCATAGAAAGTGTGCGAATGGGTTTGCAAGATCGAATCTTGCTATACTACACAAGAATTGAGAATGGGCATAAGCACGCAACAAAACAATCGTTTTATTGTTATGTACAGAGGTCCAGCAAACGTTTAGTTTTCCTTTTTCCCTGCTGGGACATTATCAAACGCCTGAATGCTTCTATGTTAAAAACAGCTGTTTTTGAGATCGTGCAACAGTTCTATCATGCTACAGAAATTGGCAATGTAGCCAATGCGGTCAGCGCATGCGTTGATCAGCCTTAGTAGACCGAATAAAGAAAATTGTTTCGGATAAAGTGAACTATCGCAGAACACAATCTTAAACATGCGTAGTGGACGACGGGTCTGAAAAAAGTGGTGAGATGGTTTCTGGACGCAGATGATAAACCAGATGCCCAGTAAAACCTAATTACTACTTTTTAGCCAATTTACTATATTCACTGAAATTTGCATGCATGCATATTTATTCCGTGGTGTTCGCATTATGTCGACAAATTAACAAGCAAAAAGTATGCGAAAACAATTAACCTCCTCTGCGCAGGCAATAAAGTTTTTGCAAAATATCAAGCTCAGCCGGGGGTGTGAACCCAATCCCCTCAATTGCGTACGCCCTTGATAGCGCTACAGGCATGGAAAGCCGGTTTGCAGGGCATCGTTTTCAAAAACAAGCCAAGGATCGTGTAAGAGATTGATCTTTTCGAAGTAGCGCCACCGCGTGCTAATTTCCTCACCGCTGTTGCCTTCTCAAAAAAAGTGTGAGACTAATCCGAGCAGAGAACAAAAGAACGCAGCTCTGTTTGCAAATAGAATTAGCTGAAGAAAAAGTACAACCACTTCACTCACAGCGGTGAGCACAACAAACGAAAAATATCGTCACTCTGAATGTTTTAAAGTTTTGCATGCAGACCCGAAACATTTTGACAAACTTATGCCCGAACCCGGTCCCACAAGCCAGGCCCGACTTATAACACTGCCAGTGCCAGTGGCGACAGAGTTAACGTTTGAAGCCTTTTATATATTGTAAGAGAAATAAAACACTACTGAAAGCTGAAGTAAACAAGGAAACATTCTTTATATTAGGCCTACTGAGATTAGATTATTAAATTCATTATTATAGCCTGTAATATATCCAGTATATATATTAGGCCGTAGCTAAATTGAGGCAAATAAGCACTTGCCTCTGTGAACTTTCTGTAATGTTGCCACAAAACATTATTGCAACACGAAATCAAATCATATTTTATTATTAGGTTGTTTTAAAAAGAGCAGCAATGCGAAGCGCGATCCAACTCCCTATTGAGAGAATGCAGAAAGGTCTTTAAAGTGTACGGATTTAGGAAGTACGACATCAGGGGTGTACAACCTTTTGCTATTGCCGGCCGCATTACTTTTATTTATATGAAGTACGGCCGCCAATGAGTTCGAGTTATATTTATGAGATGCGTTTAATTAAAGAATAGGTTACTGCTAAGTGCCAGCCAACACAGAACACATTCAAACATAAGTTGAGTATTGATTCTAACTCTTCGTGGCATCACCATCCAGAATGTTACTCTTCGCGTCGACTGATTTTCTTGCTTTGCGTTTGTTTTGTTTCAATATACGCCAGCACGGCCGCCAAATCTTATATTTTAAATTACATGTGGACGGCCGCAAATTTCATTATCGATGGCCGTATGTGGCCGTACGCCCGCAGGTTGTGCACCGTTGCACTCGATTAAATTGAAGAGTTTAGATAAGCGCGACCCGACTCCCCATTGAGAGAACGCGGAAAAGTTTATTATAGATTTTAAAGGTGTGTGATTAAATGGAGGAATCTAGGTAGAGGAATTAATTGTTGTGTTCAACAATAACGTCATAAACTTGCATTTTACTGCAAAGAAAATGCACTATGTATACAAGTTACTGTGATAAAGTATACACGCTTCTGTGATAGATATTTCATTTGTTTGCGTAATTCGTCAGTTCGCCTAAATCGTCACTTTTTTCTAATCCCCATGAGGTGACGAAGTAGGCAAATTCTGCTGTACTTTAATAACCACGAAATGTGTTTTTAATTCTTGGAAGCAAATTTGAGGGGTGAAAAGGTCTGCATTTTTAATGTTGGCCCGGGGCGTCACTTTGCCTTGCTACAGCACTGGTCGCAGATGTAAATCACATGGAAGAATTGATACGGAGCTATCCAGTCAGGTCAATGAATGCGAAAAATATTGGAAATCGCTTCTGCCGGCAAAGTTTGGTTTTTGTCATAAAATTTATTGCTAAGCGAGGACTGGCGTTTAGAGATGATGAAAACGTTGGATCGCCTAGAAACTTTTTTCACGCAAGTTTTCAAAAAAAGACGCGATGCTTCTGGTGACCGGTAACTCTTTCGTAAATTTGGTGATCATAGTCAAGTATCGAGTTGCTTCAAAAAATTTGTTATAGTTAACATATGTGACTTCACAATATTACGTCATAAATATTAATGATACGTGGAAATATTAATGACTTCATCGACAATCCCTACCTAAAGATTCCCACGCATCCCCACGTGGGCCTCCCACTGCCCCTGCGCCCCAGGTCACCCACCATCGAAATGCGGCGCTGTTGCCGACGCCCATGGTTGTCAGCATTGTTCGACAGAAAGAAGATTAGACTCCATTTGTGAGCGAAGCCATAATCCTGATGAGAAAATTTTACTGTACTTTGCTGAACAACATCTTTTGAACGTGACGTTTAACGGGTACGGTGTCCTGTATGCTGTGATAAAGAACGACACCAGTAGCGCAATGTTTGATTTTAAGCGAATAAGACTATTTTGTCTGTGATACTGTCTCTCAAAACACAAAATGACTATATGTTCTTTGGGGAAATTTGGGGGGCATGGCCTCCTAATCCCCCTAGCTACGCCTGTGAACGACACGACAGGAATACAAACACTTTTCTAAAAGATCGGAATTTCCTGTTTCACGATGGTCGTTTGGGGATAAAATTGCCCCATACTGCCTCAGAATCAAGGACTATCAGCAGGGCTATGGCTGCGTGATACGCAGCAGATCATGGGGGTTGAGGATAAGGAGGGTAAACATTTCGAATTCACGGTGCCTCACATGGAAAAATGATAGGAAAGGGTGAAAACTGTACAGGAATTCATAAATAAATGAAAGAACGTGGAGGTCAATCGCCCAATGACCTCATGATATCCGTTTGTGATTGTGAAATACACAGCCAACGCACAGACAGGCGAAATATACAAATAAAGTTTATTTGAATTGCACGAACCCATCCACAACGCGATTACTTTCATGGAACAAAAACTTGACAACCAAGGCACCAAAACGGGGAAGCCGAAAAACGGAAATATTTTCGTAATTACCATATGCAAAACACGTGTTGCTAGCACTGCGAATGTCACAGCAGAGCAAGTCGTAATGCAATACTTTTTCCAACAATAAGCGCTGTCGTCGCCAAACGCGGAATACTGCAATATGTGCGCAACACCAGCGATCAGAGGTCAATGTGCCGGAGCCCTGGGGGTGGGGAGGACCGCACCTCCTCAACGGGCGGAAGCACGTTGTTGCCACGACAGCAACGAAACACGAGAGAAAGGACATTTCCGCAGCCGCGAAGGGAGTGGCGAAAACTATAGAAAGGTAAAAACGTCGAGACAACATCAGCGCTTTGGAAACTTTTGTCTCAGCAATGATTACATGAAACGCATTGATAGAAGATAAAACTTTTCAGATCTTTCACGAGCAAAGATAATCTTTTTTCCTAAATCTGGAAACTGGTAACTTAGTTAACTTAAAACGTTTCGAGAACAAAACTAAACTCCAGCAAAACTCCACGTCTTAACCAGATTTAAAAACAACTAAATGCGATTCATGATAGCGGGGTACGGCCTGAAGGAGGAAGCATTTTTTGACCAAGTAAGCTACTTCCACCGTCTTGGACTGTGGTTTAACAATTGGAGGATTTCGATTATTCATGACAACGTACAGATTCGAGGAAAATTATGTATTTTTCCATTAAAAATGGAACAAATTAAGGAAAACTTTATTGCCCAAACAAACCCTTTCCCACCAAAGCCATGCTCACGAAATACTTCTCATAAAAAAATTATCTCAAGCGCGGAAATCAATTAAACTTTTACGCGGCTTTATCTCTCACAATTTGTTTATCGTGGGTACATTGGAACTGAAGTCCAAGCCGAAGCTCTTCTTTTTTCGTGTACTGCAAGAAGTCGTTGCTAAGCATTTATTCAGTTTCATTCGGTTTTTATCAAAACAAAATCGTAAAACTGCGGTACTTTTTCAAAACAAACCAGGTATTTTAGTCGGTAATTCCTCGAACTCAACCTCATACCTTGTCTGCAACCGAAACACGATTTACGTGGTGACGTAATCCACAGTGTTGAAGCACACCAAGCAACGGAGGTTTGTTGGAATGGAAATGAGCAGCAGACACATTATTCCGCGCCATATGTATCGCGGCACAAACGCAAGACTTGCACAATTGCGTAAAACACTTTCGAGTGAATAAACGCTACGCTAAGAGACTTTTGCTTGAAATATATTTGTTCTCTACAGTCCGCACAATTGCACTGCACGTTTTGCCACTGCTAATCACGGAAAACACGACGCTGCTACAAAAGCTTTACTCACTTGGGAGGTCCGACAATCCACGCAATATATCGGAACTACACGAAACAGCTCACGTTATGCGGGTGAGTTTGGCCTGGCGTTGAATTTCCGCAATTTCTCCGCGTCGGTGTTTTCCCACGACCAGTGCTGGTTGAGGTCTGTGACGTCACAAGGCAGAAGAATTACGCGGCCTCCGCCTTCTTGAGCAGATGCGCAAAGTCCAGTGACGGCGTGGTACAGTTGCTTTTCGGCTTCCTGCAGGTGAAGCAGATATATTAAGCTGCCAACAATATAACCTTGACGTTCAAGCACGATGCTGCTGTCGCAACTGGTGCAGTAGCAACACACGCATCGCGATCAGCTCTTTGTCCTCCCTACTTTTAGAAACGCCCTTGTGAATGAACAAGACTGAAAAAATTCACTTAGTGCTCCTCGTAGGCTTGTTTCATGGAATTAAACGTAGAGTGCTCAAAAATGGAGGAACGATTGGTTACGCCGTCAGTATAGAGCTGGTTAGACTTCGTCCAATATCTTATAAAAGCCTAACCAACTCTATACTGGCAATACTACTTGCTTTGCGCAAGTAAGAATAGAGAAACACGAACAACTTAACGCTGACGCGATAACCGCGGAAAATTTTCTCGGATGACTATTGTTCATTCAGAAAAATCGAGCGAACGATTGCGTTGACATACACTGGTAGCTAATAACAATGCAGTAGGAAAACTTACACGGTACTTCCACAGTTGATTACCATACTGGCCATGACAATCCCACACCAAAAGAGGTTTGTTCAAGCTCTGGCCATCAACACACATTTTTCTGGCCGAGTCCATGTCTCTCCCAGGCCTAATGTCTTCTTTCCACGTTAGAATCAAGTCCTGTAATGCCGGATAGGTTAGAACAAAAAATATTGCTGCTGTGTTCACACAGTCGCTGGCAGTTTTGTTTCGAATCGAAACAAACAAGGGTTCGCTTGAAAATAAACAATTCTCGACCAGCTTTAGCCTCTGGGCAACGCAAAAGATCACAGACAGCATGAGCGGAACACAAAAGTTCTTAACGATCATAAGACGAAGAAGTTGAGCGGAAAACAGCCGCTTTTAAACAACATAACCGTCAAGCAGGCGTTTCTCCAACCACAGGTGCCAAGCACGAGTTCAGCACGTCATTAAGTTTTTAAACAGTTAACACGGGTACAGTAGAACTCACATTGGTTGAGCCGCTCTGCAATGCTGTTCAGTTATCGCGCTTTTCTTCTACGTACACATGTAAGCCTACGTTAACCAGCTCGTTTCGATCACGAATAGTTTTAGGAAAGTTCAGTTTTATTGCACTCAACAACGTATGAAACAGTTGACATGCGAAAATAGGAGGTCTCCGCCGTTCCGGAGGACACCTCAGCAAGCAAAACTTAACACATTCATTTTATCCATGTTTTTAATATGATTGCCTCACGTCAAACCCTTTTAAATACAACCACGTTTCAGTTCATTTTTTCCTTTGTAAGAAGCACGTACATCAAGAACTAATTTGAAGATCGTACTTTGTACCACTGACTGGTATATACTGCAGTATTTGCGACGATTAACATTAGCAGCACGCCTTGATAAATGACCTACACATGGTTTAGATAACCAAGACACAAGTTCTACCCACGTACCTGGTCGGCCAATCCACGATTTTTGCATTTCGAGACAGTTATAGGACCGCCTTGAGGCCTGTACAACGTATCCAAACACATCTGGGTCCCTTCGTTAACAACCTGCAAAGAGAAGTGTTCGTGTGCGTATCAGCAGCAATAGTAACACTTATTACAAAACTTTAGTATGCCGAAATCTTACTTTCCCCCAAGCTGCAGGCGCCGGCATTACCGGCGGATAATGCTTCACAATGTCGGGAGCAATTTCGGTCATGAACCAGTGAAAGCTTTTGCAGTTCAGTTTATTTCGGAGTTCAATTTGTTTTTCCAAAGGACCTGTGTCAATATTTCGAACGTGAGGTCTTTTCTTATAGAAGTACTCCTTGTATTCATCCATCCAAACTTCGGCCACTCGTTTGAAATTCTGCAAATAGTCGAATGATTAAACCACAAGTCCACCGCAAAAAAGAATGAATGCGTCGGAGGCAGTGCATTCGTTAAACCTTGCACAAGAAGTACTGTATTTGCTCTGAGCTTCAGCAGCATTTATGCCAAGGCTTTTACAAAAGAGTTTTTTGGGTTGAGACAATTTTTCTGAACAGCACCCACTTTCGACAGGCATGAGGCTTACAGGAACAGTTGCCATTACCCTGCTTTGTTCATAGCGTCACTTCGATTGGCACTTAGACAGTGCGGACCTAGAGAGGAGAGAGGATTTTTTCTCCAAACACGTTCGAAATTCGCAACTACGCCAGGAATTGCAAGTTATTGTATCTTATTTCTCACGAAAGAGAAACTGCGTTCTGTGAATTTCAGTTAAAACATTGATGGCCATGTACCTGTACCAAAGAGAACCAAGTAAAGCCTTTTACAGGAAAGTAGCGTAAAAGTGACAGTTCGACAATACCCAATCCTTTTCAGGCGCAATATCACTGAAAATCAGCTAAAGCTGTAGATGAAAGGTAGAATGTTGAATGCTTCGGATTCTGGAACGACGACAACAACAACTAAAAATTACAATCTCCTCACTTTATTGATGTTTGTTCCTCGAGGCAGAGAATAGGGCATGAACTTGCGATATATGTGACCGACTCTGGAACAGGGCGCATCAAGAATCCTTCCGCCACACATCCAAACCTTTAAGTAAGCAGCATGACAATCAACGTAGATCGCCCCAGCGATTATCGAGTATTTCTAACGCTTTTGACTGAAAGGTAAAAACGACGCCAGTGCTATATCAACTCACATTATGGTTCTAAAACAGGCAGGGTTCCCACACATTTTCAAAATTCATTTTCAATACCTTTTTTAATACTGAATTAAAAAAGCTCACTACCATTACTTCTCTTCATTTTTTGAAACTCCTAATCATGAAACTCAATTTCGCTTTAACACTGCGTAAATACACTGCTTTAACACTGCGTAAATAATGAACTGCTTTGCCTTCACTAAAATTCTGCTCTGATACTTCAATTTTCTTTTCCATTTAGAATTTCCATACTTTTTCAATACTTAATGCATATTTTGGCCAATTCAATACTTTTTCAAGGTCTTGGAAAACCGATTTTGAAATTCAATACTTTTTCACTACCGCGTGGGAACCCTGAGCAGGGGTTCCCAACCTGGGGTACATTTGCCTATCTGAAGTGGTGCATTGAACGTTAGCAATTGAAGGGAAAAATATATTCGCATATTATTTATCTCCAACTATTTGTACATATATCAGTGAATCTTATTTTCAAAAATAGTTACCTTCATATTCTAAAACTCTAAAATTTCTATTAAAAATTCGGTGGATTTCTATTATTTTACTCAGCTTTTTTGTCATAAGAAATTTTAGGGGTATATGCTCATCTGTCGAAATGCTTGAGGGGTATATGGTCAGAAAAAGGTTGGGAACCCCTGTTCTGAAAGACTGAACAACGCTACGTCGTCGTTGTGTCATTTGAGTCGTTTTTTTTCATTTCGTACCAATCTGCCACGATAGACTTCGGGTCATGCACTGATCAACCAGATTGTGTTTCATTATCTAAAACCGCCGAACCATATGCTCCAGTAAGAGGATCGGTGTTTGATCTTCGATTTGTTCGTCAGCGTCACACTCGCAGGCCGCTGATGGAGCCAGACCCCATTTGTACTGCACCTTTTGAAGTGGAACCGTCCCACACCAATAAGAAGGCTTTCAAGCCTAACCCATGCTGGTCTCAGGAAGGACATTACATTACAGTAGAATTGATAGTTGCTACTGACGTCGGGTAAGCAATCACGGAGTCTGGTGTTGCTTTTCCTCAACTCCGTGTTCTCAGCCTGTGGACTATAGGGCAGGGATGGCCAAACTTTTTGACCCGAGGGCCGAATTCGCGACTGGCCACTGGAGGGCCGGATACAGAGCGATTTACGTAATCTATGCAAAAATAGGTTGTTAAAATGTCTTGCAGTACAATAATAACAATAAAATCACACCAATTTGTTTACACTTTTCAAGCGCTGCTTGCAGCTAAGTACTGCTGCGGAAAACAAGTCAACAAGAGACAGGTAGCAGCCAATGTCCATAATCGGAAAGGTGGTACTTGATAAAAATGTGCAGGGTATTTGGCGGGCCGGACACGTATTTTATCCAACCCTGGACTAGGGTTAAAGTGGCTGTGCACAGCGTTGCTGTCTCAGCGCCACAGCAAGACGCCTCAGAATTGCAACGCGGAATGTTAGTTGCCGCGAAGTGACTCGAGATGTCAGTGGTTTGTGAGCGTTCTGTAAGCGTTATGTGAAAACATCCTACTAATGACTATACGTCCGTCTTCTCGATTGCTCATACGTTTATATATATACTCATTAGAGGCTAAACCTTGAAAGATAGTTCATATTGTTCCCCTCCCCAGATCTCAAGTCCCGGATCGTACTGACCAATCTCCTGGAAGTAGAGCCGATCGACGGCGAATAATCCGCCGGCCATCACAGGATCCCTGTGAAGAAAGACAAAGTGTTCACAGGGCTGATGAAATGGCAGAAGGGGTCACTGTCCCTGGCCCGTATCTCTTTACGAGCCCGCTGAGGTACCAAAAATGAAAGAGCGGGTTTAGGACAAAAAGATGACATTGTGTTGTTAACATATTTGACCACATTATTTTGTCTTGATGCAGACATTCAAAGTCTCAAAACACCGTTTAGGGACCATAAGAAAGGTAAAGCCTAATGTCTTGCCAGTAGTTTTTACCGTAAAACTGAAGTATGATGTTGTTTCGTTAGATGTAAACTAGTATCCACAATGCATGGGTTAATTGGAAAGGTCGTTAAATCCAAAGGATTTCGAGGCGCTGCTCGCACATTGTAATGTCATTAACATAAGTCTTTTTAAAGCATACTGTAGCCAAACATGAAACACCTATAGCAACAAATACAACAAAAGTTCTGCGCACGCTTCAAGAACTTTAGCATTCCAGCAAAATGTATAGCCAGAAAGCGTGAGTTACAAGCAAAACGTGTAGCCCAGCCATCCATGATCGAGAGCTTGTACTGTATTCCAGTTGTAGTTATGTGGGTAAACATAACAAACGTTGCCTGTTTTGCGTCTATGACATTAAGCTGTCTTGGCTCGTTGCTTGCAGATAGGGCTGAGAAACAGGTTATATATAAACCATGTTATGTTTCGCATCCATAGCTGCAAGCTTCCCACATATAAACAACGAACGCAGTTTCAGCATCTTCCCAACTGTCCTTCACAAACAGGAAAAGGCGTCAAATGAAGCGCTTTATAAAATTGCAAAATCTTCAGGTTAAGATTAACGTGAAAATGCCAATGCGGTTTGTCAAGAAAGAAATTTATTTCCCAGATGTCGTGTAAATTTTGCTTAGAAAAACAAAAAGAACAATTTGCATCAAAATCGGTTCGGTACTCGGAAAAAGCGATGCTGAAAATAAGTCGTAAATCACTTCAATTATTTCAGAAAATATCAAAATTGCTCTAAACTCATTCTGCTTTCTCGATTAATTTTTCTTGTTCTAAAATAGCATGTTTTTTAAAATCTCCACTGCTACAAAATAAAAAAAAATTAAAAGACGAGAATCAGGTTGATAAAAAATTCAATATAACGTTGGATAGAAGATGCTTTCATTTGTCTTGATTGGTGGTGTAATTTAAATACAGGGCATATCAACTAGGTTACGTTTTACTTGTAGCATTCATTCGCAGATATTTCGTTTTTCATAACGCTCACATACACACCAAGATATTTGCCGTCCTCTTGTTTTCTTTCACCAGTTTTTAAAGTCTGGTTAAGTTATAATTACTGGTGACCTATCCCGTTGTTTTTTTGTGATGTTGTTGTGGACATTTTGGTTGTTTTGCTTTACTCTCTTCTCTTAAGTGTCGCGTACTCACCCAACTGAAGTCGGCGTGTGAACTTTTTCAGTCGTATGCCAGTTCAGGTGGTTTATAACTTTAGCCTCAGTGTCTGTCACTCCAGAAAAAGTTACTTTAATGGGTTTCAAGACATTAAAACGAAGCCCTAACAATAACTTTTCGACACGTTTTTCATATCATCATTCAGATTGGTCAAATTAGGCTTACGAGGTAGCATCAAATTTAGCACAGAAATCTATTTTTTACGCAAAAATGTTATTAATCATTTTGTTGTTTTTGAAAGTAAAAGTCGATTTTATACTATGAAAAGCTACAGAATTTAAAGCAGCGTTATTCCTTACAAGCACGGGGATTTCATTTTTAGACCACTCCCTGTAGTCTTACCTTACGATTATCACTCAACCGTGACATGATAGTTTAACTGGGGTTCGAGTTTGTCCCTGGGCCCGATTTTTCCTCAACGCTTCTGGGCGTTGACATAAGAACCGACACGACCTACTATGGGACACATTACACGAACGATGATGAGATTTTTGACATAAATTGCAAATCTCATGAAGACTCGCGACACAAAACACTTTCTTTAAACAGGCAACTTACGGAGTTTCAAACAACTTTCAAGTAAAAAACACACGGATCGTGAAATATACACAGCACTCAAGTAGAATCTAAATAGGTTTGATTTATTTCAACGTACTCGAAAGGGTCACTGGGATCTTTTGGCTGCTTTTCAGGTGGTATAGGTATCCTTTTATAATACAATTCCCAATCAAAAGCCCCTCTCATTGCATCTCCAGGCTGAGTGAGATAATGAAAGTCATCTTTGTCGACGATGTCGATCATCGGGCACGTCACGACTTTGCGGTCCATTGCTATTGGCTCTGAACGGAAAAGCTACAATCAATTCATAGAAATAACATAAGGGCAAGCAGCTATCTCCAGAATTGAGGATCGCTTTGCAACAGCACAGTTGCGACGTTTCATGCATCTACAACGTCCAATACATAAACTGCGTTAAGAATGTTTGGAATAATAGAAGTAAAATATCATGGAGAAGCGCCATTAAAATTTCTTTCTTTTAAAAATACGTATTGAAAAATGTTTAAGCTTTCAAAGTGCCAAAAGAGTTGCCCACTGACTACTGACCAGCCCTTGATTTTGCCAAATGTTGCATAAATATCTACCCAGCAACGGAGGTAACCAGTTGTGTGTTGCTTCAACGTGGGAATCGAGGATGACAATCGCTTGGCCAGTTGCACGATTGACACCGGTCAGCCTGGCGCGAATTAGACCTTCGCGTTTGTTGGTTCGGATAAGTTTCACCAACGGGTACTTCGCCAACTGAAGGTCCAGCTTGGATTTCAGATGATCTGTGTTTAAAAAAGAACGAAATGTCTATAGATAGGAAATACAGAGTGTAACAGGCGCGTAGAAACGAGGCAGATTGGGATTTTTTCTATTTCCTCTATTTAACAAGATTTATGATGACCTCCCTCAGAATGCCTCTTCACAGTCAACAAACACATACGCTCTGTTTTAGACCTTGAAACAAGAGTTTGAAAAACCTCAAAGATTTTGCCCAAAGCTTGAGTACATGTCCCGGGTCTCGAGTACTGCGTTAAGGCGAACGAATGCGCAGCACGTACTACAGTATATAAAAATACGGCATTTCACGATGAAGTAATTAAACGACAGAAGATATGCCGCACACTGAAAAAAATTGAATAGGAAAACAAACTAAGTTACTATGGGGCGCAAATATGCATTTTTCGATGAAATCGTGACAGTGATTTATGCAGACATACCAAGGTGTATCAAACGTTTATACATAATAATTAATCAAGCTGTTCATCAACTTATACCCATCGAGCTGAAATCATCAACCAAGATGATCTCGTGAAGCAGTGATTTCGGCGATCTATTCATAACGCTGTGAATTGTTCGAAAAAGAGTTGACCAGCCTTCGTTATGAAACGGGATGATGACGGAAGTGTTTGGCAAGCGTGACAGGTAGCGCTTTGACTGACAGCTGCAAACAACAAATGTATCATGCAGGGTTTTTTTTAAGGAAAATGTTAGGTACGCGATATGGATCTTTAAGGACCCGATTTCTCTGATTCTAGGGACCCGATGATAATTTTATCTGATTCTAGGGACCGGATTTTCAATTCTAGGGACCCGAATCGGGTCCCTGAAACACCTCAAAAAAAACCTGGATCACGTTAAGTAGCATAAATCTAGAAACTTTCAAACAAAGTATGTCCAACCCGCGTCCCAGTACAGTGGCACTGATGCAATGGTCTTCAGCACCACTTTATAACGTCTGGAGTTCGTACTGGCTTACATGTACCCATTCACATCTCGAGACTAAACTTATTTGTAGTTTTCTGGTTTCTACTCTTATTGCTCCATGTTCCATGGACACTAAACCAGCCTATGAGATCACGGTTGCGAAGTGATTAGAGGTGCCAAGTCAATGCAGTTACGACTGGAACACTTTCACCATCTTAAACAAACCTTTAGCTTGCAGAGAACAATGTCATTCAACGTGCGGCCAATTTTGACCCACTAAGTCTATGGGATTTCGGTTGAACATAGATGTGCAATTAGTTGTCAGTGAAATTCGCGTCATTTGATATCAAAAGCTTAATGACGAAAATCTGGAATTACTGTAGCACCAAACCAACCGATAAAAAGTCACCATGCCAACAGAAGTGCAGTTTCGGAAATGCTAATCACTCGAAGTCAAATACAGCATTCATTTCTAAAGTGGATGAAATACGCTGACATCATAACATTCTAAACTCTGCATACACAAACTCCTGGATGTGTAGATATTCAAATGTCCACTACACATGCAACATCTAACATTTTATATTGGCAGGTTTACAACCACATTCTGCATACTATTTAGTTGAGCAGTTTGAAGCTCTGGCTCTTAAACAATAGCATACTTGGGGTGTCTGATGTCAGGCAGTGACCGATTTAATGATATACGATCACTGACTTTGATGTTGAAGCCATTGTCTGCATAAGCATCATGACCACGTTCTGAGTCATGAACATGAACAGCAACACCTTGTTCTCCAGGTCCTGATGAATAGAAGAAATATGTAGTTACAACTAGATTGAAACAAGGTTGAAACAGATAAATCTAACAAAGCTGGAAAAGGAAAACTTATCATTGAGTAACACTGAAAACCATGAAAAGTGCAAGAAATCATACTTGAGTTTACTGAGTTAAAACATTGAACAGGTTTCAGAGGACTACATAGGTCAAATCACACAGTTTCTGTACCTCTAAATTAAATTTTTGTGAAACTGATCCATAGACATTGAGTATATATCAGTATATCATTGTACTGCTCTGTGGGCAAAGTGTTAACCTGATCTTCCCTGCAATTGACATGATGCAGTTTTCAATCAGCACCCAAGCATGGTCACCCAAAAGCAATTAACACTATATCCAGGTTTTTTTTAAGGAAAATGTTAGGAACCTGGTTTGGATCTGTAGGGACCCAATTTCTCTGATTCTAGGGACCCAATTTTCTCTGATTCTAGGAACCCGATTTGAACTTCTAGGGACCTGAATTGGGTCCCTAAATCCCTAAAATCCCTAAAATGCCTTAAAATAAACCTGCTATATCCCAAATTCTTATTTCATAATTTTTCCATCAATTAAAAATATTATTGCATGAAGTGCCACCAATGCATTACCAGCAACAGAAAAACAATACTTGCATTTTCAATAAGAACAACCCTGTTTGATAATTAACAGTATTTTACGAAAAATTTGAACACAACAACACAACTAAGTCAACATGAGTCAAAGAGTGTACAGATTTCCACAAATAAAACCTAGCACTATTATGGCTCCAGTGGCTTGACTAGTTCTCTTGTGAAAATGCCATTGTTACAAAACTTTGCTTAGAGTTTTTGCTACAAAGTGGCTAGGTCTACTGCTACAATAATTTAGGTCCTGTTTTTGAGACTAAATTCTCAATGAGAGCTTTCAGATGTTGCATTGCACTTGCCAGTACCATGTGTGCTCGTCAGCTTTCAGATGATGCATTGCACTTGCCAATAGCATGTGTGCTCGTCAAGTTATTACCATTCAAGATCTATATCATGCATGAGTGATTTTGATGACTAATTATTTTCTTTACACCCAAGTATGGATTTTTGAAATTTTTCTTCACAAGTAAAGATAAGATACTTGAGACAACCTCTGTACAATTAAATGATTACAGTGAGAGTGATTTAGTTTGAAAGTTAGTTGATGATTTTTTGCAATATGCTTCATGGACCACAAAAAGTAGTCATTTTGTATGGTCTATAACTTCGCAAAGCTTTAACCAATTTTAAAAGAATAATGCTGTTCTTTTTGCTACTCATGTTGTTATTTTGTAGCGTTTGCCACAAGGTTTCAAATCAAGCAGATAAATTAGATTTTCTGGCGATTTTTTATTATTAGCCGACGTTTCGCCCACCTATTCAAGTGGGCTTCCTCTGGGCAATGTCTTTTAACCACGTATAACATGCAACTTACTTATAACAAGAAACAATGAGCCGTATGACGTGCAAAGACAAAAAACGCAAAACTGACCATCACGTTATAGGAATGGCTGACAGCATGCCACAGAAAAGTCGTAGAAGTGTAAAAGGAAAACCGCTGGGAGATGATGAAGTATAACAACACAATAAATAGCGTGAAACGTACATAAAAATTCACAAAGATGGTTAAATAGCGTGAAGATATGGGATAAAACAGAGAAAAGACAAAGTGTAAAACTTGCTTGGTGAGAGTTGGCAAGTTTACAGGCACAAAGGCGGTTAAAAAAGCAAGGCAAACTCAAGGAGGTTCGGTAACGGATAAGCTTCGTTCATGTTTTAAAACCTTGTAATAGATGGCCAGGAAGTTCGCGTTTTTATCATTCACAGTGTTAGTTTTTAAATTAAATTAAAATACAAGATTCTAAAAGATGCGTGTATGATAATTATTTACGTGATGACAAAAAAAACGCACAACCGATCATCACGTTCAGGAAATGGTTGACAGCATGTCACAGAAAAAACGTAGAGGTGTATAATGAAAACCGCTAGGAGATAATGACGTATAACAGCACAATAAATAGAATAAAACCTACATAGAAATGCACAGCAAACGTTTATATAGCGTGAAAGTATGGGGTAAAAATAAAGTGTAAAACTTGCGTGGTGAGAGTTGGCAAAATTTACAGGCAAAGAA
>JGI24158J21664_10004116_pt1 | contig 18596 bp, 13 predicted proteins | sample Ectturendosymbi3_FD_21664 | JGI IMG/M metagenome (IMG submission 21664)
GGCAAAGCTTGTTGACGTGATTCTGTGAGTGGTTAAACAGGAATCGGTTTTGTGAAAAAATTGCCAAATATTGGTTGAAAAAGCTCGAAAAACTTACTGATTATCCAAAATAAATTTAAAGCTGTACATAAACTGGGTATTACCATTGGTCGTATCCATTAGTTTGAAGGAAGGGCCTGCCTAAGTTCGATCTGTTTGTTTCAATTCAGCAATCGCGAACAAATATTACAATCTGGGGATTATCTAGTGTTGCTTAGTGCAGGCGAAGCGTAAACATGAGACGCTAAACATTGGTGGTCGAAAGTTTTCCGGCATAGCCGTTATATGTGAAATGCGGTTGGAAACGCCAGCTTTTGAAAATGATCCTCACAATTTCCTGGTTCTTAGGTTTTTGCCACTTGTGAAATGGATTTTTATTGCTTGAGGAAACGTTAATTTTTCAAGTTTTTTTAGTGTTTTAGTTGTGCAATAGTTTTCCGGACTCAATTACTTTTCTAACCAAAAATAGCAAAAGTTTGATAAGTGTTTCATACAAGGTTCACTGCATTTGGCTGTTGCATTCAGCACGCAGCTTTTAAAACAACTCGCTTGTACATATCTGCCATCATTTTAGGCTTATTAAATGACATTAACTTTTACTGATAAAAAATGCACAATATGTTGCTACATTTGGATTACGGACCCACATGAAATCTTTTGTGAGATATTTTGGACAATCGATTTTACAATAAAATAGCGAATTACTGGCTGAAAAATCTTAGAAACCTCGGTTCAAATCACAAATATTATGATCCGCAGGTCAAATCGTCGAGATTTTTCGTATTAAAATTTTCCCCACTGTGCGGACCCTGAAAATTCTTGATCAAAATTCTGCGTTTTACACGCAGCGCATAGCAGAAACGGAATTTTTCACCCCTGAACGTAGCTGCGCATTTCCACCTTCTAAACAATCAGTCAACTCGGTTCAAAAACCGAATAACACGAACACACGGCGTCTTTCAATCCAGGCAAGCCTCAAGCAGCAGAGTAGTTACCGTCGGGCGCGAACATGTCGTCCGACGCAGTCCGCAACGTCGCGACTGCGCGACGCAACGCCGCCAGCTTGTCCAAGTAGAAGTTGACGTAGTTCTTCTGGCGCTTCTGGATGTATTCGTCGTAATGCTGGCTCATGTTCGACGCCAGCACGTGCTCTTTGCTCATCAAGCCGTGGTGCAGGTACACGACCGTGCCGATGTTGACCTGAATCTCGACGTCACCGGAGCCCTGCGGTGCGCACGACAGCGTTTTGTTATACGAGCTTTCGAGCGTAAACTGACTCCAGCTGAAATGTGTCGTAATTTCCGTTGTTTCAAATACCAGGTGAACGGAAATCGCCAGATTTCGCACACGCAAAAATACTTTAAATTTTTTTAAATTATTAGTCCAGGCCAGTTTGCCGTCTTTTATTTTTCAGTTAAACCATTTCCTCTGCGTTAAAGTTTCGTGCTTTCGACCACCAAAACACACCGGGGTGACCTTTGCATAGCTGAGCGCTGAAGAGTTTCAAATAAAGGCTTCGCGCTGAATGTACAAAATGCGTGTGTAAGTAAGGCAGTTATGTGCAATTGGAAAGAGTAAATTAACGCCATGTACTTTTGCGCAACCGAGCCATAACACCACCAGAGACCATGTCAAGTGAACACTGCAGTGTACAAATAGAATACAGGTACTATTAAAAACAACTTTTGTCACAATCGGCAAGATTATTTTATGAGACCACTCATTAACAAAACATTGCTTCGCTTTCCGTTACGATGAGAGGCAAACGAAAGAACAGCATGGCCACTCACCGCAAGGTACTTGTCTTCAACAGAGCGTTTGATCGCTTTGACATACACGGTTTCAATGTTGGGATCCACCTCGAACACCGCCTCCACCCAAGGTTTGGTCGCGATTGGCTTTATGGGATCGGGGAGCATGTCGACTTGCCCATCAGCGCCAAACCACCCCTGTCCTCTGTCCGGCTGCTGCAGGAGGCGATTTTCCAGAATGTTCCTGTTGACCGGCCGTATCTGGGGCTTTGCGCCCACGTAAAAACCCTCGTCCTCGAGGTACCTGAAACAATCAGCAATCACGACGGCGCGAAATCGAACAGCAGACTTATAGTAACGTTAACGCGAACAAACGTAGTGCACGCATTGCAACTGACTAACAGTCACGGAAGCAACCTGCGGTCCTCCGCCACTGACTGGAATAGTGGTGCCCAACTTGTGGTATGCGAGAGCGTTTCACGTCGCACACAAGCTCTTCCATGCGCAAAATCCAATCTTAGTTGAACCTTTGAAACCCAGTTTGATGTGCTTACAAGTTCATTTGTTTCGGAAATTTGAAGTTAAGAGCCATTTTGAAATCACTGCCTTTTGCTACTGGACGCTTTAGAGAGCATGGTTGCTTCGTCTTTATCAAACCTCAGACCCCAAGTTTGCAATAAACTGACATATCCCTCTACTCAGGGACCAAATTCAAATTTGACCAGCGTTCTAGCGATTGAGAAGGTGCCTTATCCCTCTCCGTCTAAAGTACCGCGCCTTACTACGCTGGCCCCTCCATACGTATTGTTGCAATGTTCCTTGAGTTTGCAGAGTTTCGAACTGCTATTTCAGTTTGAAGCCAAGTAAGTTCAAGGAGCATACGTGGTCAGCACATACGCAAGCCACCAGAGTTCCCCCTGAGGTGCACAACTGCGCAGTACCATCAGACCATTTGCGCAGCGAAATCTCATTGTCGCGCACTTGCAACCTCCCAAATTTAATATCGCGTATATATCGCGTGACCCTTTCGCCGCTTGAAACGCTTCACTAGTTGTGCGTCTCTCTTAGCTGTCCGTTGGATCGACGATGACGCTGCTCAGCGCGTTCCTTTGTGTCGGCACATGTGGCTCCTAGGCTGAGGCGCAAAACACGGCCACATACTGTGCAGACGGATCCCTGCCGCCTTGTTGAAGGTGGCGGGTTGCGCTGTTGGTGTCTGCGCACACGCTTTGCTTCTGCCGCATCGATATGTTGCTGTTCAAATGTTGCCAGCCCTTTGCCGCAAACTACACGCCATTCGTCACCGTCCCTGGCTAATTCATGAAGTCTGCCGAAAGGGATGCCGCATTTGCTTAAGGACGACCTAATGTGGTCCTCGAAACGCTTTTTCTGACCCCCACCGAACGTCGGCCGCAGAGGAGTTCACTGTAAAGTAAGCGGCGGGAAGTCTGTCTCCAGGAATCCTTATCACATGACCAAGCCACCTTAATTGTCTTCTGAGGAGTATCGTCTCGAGGCATGTTGTGCCTGCTCTGCGGCAGATCTCGACATGAGTTATTTTGTCCCACCGGTGCACGTGCAGGATAGTTTGAAGACAGCGAATGTGAAAGGCCTCGAGGGTTGTGATGTGACGACGGTACGGTGTCCCTCCCTGACATGCATAGAGCAGTGTCGAGACGCAGACTGCGTTGTAAACGGCCATCTTGGTGCGTGCGGAAAGGTCACGGTTCGTAAAAACGCGCTTGGACATCCTCCCGAAGGAAGCGAACGTTAGATTAACAAGTTGTTGAATCTCCGCAGTGAGATCACATGTGGAAGTAACAGTACTTCCCAGGTACGTGAACTGTACGGTGAGGCCAAGTTGAACCCCCACTAATGAAAAAGGTTGGGGGCGACGACGAATCTGATGAGGTAAATGACTTCCGTCTTTTTGGAGTTAACAACCATTCCTGGTTGTATTCAGAAAAGAGAGAGTATTCAAGAGAGTATTCAGAAGAGATTGCAACCGGCTGTCGCTGCAGACTGTCTGGCGTGTGACTGGACAGGGCAGCATCGTCTGCGTGTTGTAGATCGAAGATGGTGCCGTTTGTTATTTTCGCCACTGCTTGCAAATGGTGTCATTAAGCAAGCTGCCATCGAGCCGGTACTTCATGGAACGCCATCTGCAGCAGAGATGTTGTGATGGAAGACGAGAATCACTGCCACAAGGAAGAAGTTGAAGATTACAGGTGCTACGACGCAGCCCTGTTTAACTCCTGTGTTCACACCTAAACTCTTCGACATCATTTCTCCCTGCACGACCCGGTCACTCATACTAGTATGGAGTTCCCGTAAGATGCTGAGAAAACCTTTGCGTGGGGGCACCCAAATTTGCCCAAGACTCACCACAACAGATCTCAATTGACGGTATCGAAAACCTTTGTAAGATCGATGAAGGCAATAAAAAGGTCACGGTGTCGTTCCCTACATTTCTCTTGGAGAAGCCTTGCAACGAAAGTCATATCAGTAGCGCTACGCGCGCGTCGAAAGGCAACAGATCACATATGTGCAGTCACACATAAACGCTTGGCAACGATACCTCACAGCAAAGCCGCGTTAAGTTTTTAAAATGAAGTTTGTCTGGAACCACATGTGCGAGGCGACATGATAAAACCACAAGGTGGTACGCAATCAAAAAAGTTGGTAACTACCGGACTATAACACTGACTGATATGAACAACTGCAGAATATCTATAGATTCCTTGTCAACTCTGACTTATTACCACTAATCGCTAAGAATTATAGCGAAGAGTTAACTCACTAATCAGTTGAGCAGGACGCTGGAAGGTGGTGTTTTTACGGACATTGCTAAATGCGCATGGACGGTTACACTTTCCTGTAACGCCTTTGTTGATTCAACTAATAAACTGGATTGCCTGCAGTTTGGCTTAGATCGTACCATTGACTAAAGTGTTACATTTTTTCCGAGTTGTTAAAAATGCGAAAACGACTGTAAATCTTAACAATGTCACGGTTTTTACAGTTTTCTTTTCTTGACAGTGTCTTGAAATTTTGCCAAAGAAAACATCAACTCCGATGTTTTCCGAGACTGTGTCACAACCAACTATAAAGAAATTTATGAGAACAGCTTACCTCGGCATTACGTTCTCTTCAACTTTGCTTCGCATATCGGGGGCAAGAATGCTGGGAACAAAGTAGTTCAAGCTTTCTATGTCAACTTGGTAGTTGTAACCACCGTAGGGCGCTGCAGACATGCTATATAACTGATAATCCAAATCCATTCCGACGATATCGTCAACCAAACGTCGCTGTTCTTCAGGCACTGCTGCTTCATCGCTTCTTTCAACAGCTGAGAATGAAACCAAATGGAGAAGCGATTAAATAGTCTATTCTCTTTGACACAAGCAGTTTCTAGTTAAAACGAGATGAGGCTTGCCTGAAAGCTGTTTTTCAAATTGACACGACACTGGGTTTTACGAGGTTAGATATTTAAGGCAAACGATTTTTTGGTTTAGGAGTTCTGTATAGGTTTCATACCTCCAACCATCGCCAATAACCTGAGCAAAGAACCCAGTATAGATCAATGGCCCGTATGAACACAGTGTGGTGAAAGTCTACTGGTACACCGTTTTGAGATTGTAAGGACGTTGGGGCTTTGCATGCACTTTCACCATTAACATCGTAAGATTTTAGGAAAACCTGCTCGAACCCAATCCATGCACACCCGAATGAGTTTGCGAGAGGGTAAAAGCGTTGTGTGCAGTGACGTAATAATTGCTAAACTGATTTCAGCAATTAGGAAGCAGTAACTTTACGCGCAAAATTCACTTCATCCATGACAGCTGAGTCCAAGTTGGCCGGTGGAATTGGCGTGCGTCGTGTGATTGTAAGCATAGAATTAGTGGTTCGGGAGTTCATACAACGTTGGAACCACTGGTTTAAACGCGTGTATAGAAAGGGTAGTAGATAATCGCATAAAAATGCCTTACAAATTCGAATATGCGATACCAAACTAAAATCAATGATGTCGGAGTCAGGACAATTTAACAGACTCCAACTCTACTGGCCCAAAACTCCTTCGAATCTGACTCCACAACCCTGCTTTGCAAGCAATTCAAGAAAGAAATTCTTTTTCTAAGGGTTAGTCATTGACACACTTGAATCGATTCATACGCAACAGATCGAAAACGACGCAGCTCAGATTAATTTAAAAAGTGTTTTGAAAAGAATACGTTACAATTGTGACCATGGTGTCTAACGCTATCGAGGCAAGCAATAGACTGTTATGAAATCAGTGCAGTTCAACTTTTTCGTCATAACGATAAAGTTCAAATCCTGTGTTTCTCTACAGTACAAACGGTACGGACAGTACAAAACACACGGATTTCTCCGCAGCTGAAAGGTAACGGATGTCAAAGGATGATAAGCATCGCAACGTGCGTGTTGCTTCACTTGAACTGTTTTGAAATAAATTTACTGCCGACAGAAAATTGAAAAATCAAAGATTTTAGCATGCCAGACAAAAAAGTATCAATCATCAACTGTTCATTTTCTTTTTACTCCCAGCCTATGCGTGCTCAAACATTGCACCCTGATTCTTGATCCTGAAGGATGATATCTACCGCAGCGCCGAATACAGGATTAGAAAAACGGCACAGAAAACATTTTCCTTGACCGGGACAAATCAGAACGGATCCACTAGAATATCAAGATTAAGACTCAATCTGGCTCCTGTCATATTTACGTCACCAGATCGTCTGCGTCGTCGAATATTTTGAGAACACCTTTTTGTCTCAAGCGTTGAAGCCTCTCAAGTGAACCAAACATTGCAGTGGGACTTTGTACCGGAACCTTGTTGTGATTGTTCACAAGCTCTTTACAGTGCAAAAGCCTGATACAGTTAAACAAGTTGCGCAGGGTCAGCAGCTGTCGTTTCAAAACACGATTCAGTAATATATGATCTACTCTCTTTTCAGTGTCCCAGCCCATATTTTCACATTTTGGAGTGCGCTCATCTTGGAATATCTTGCCAAAATATGCCTTGATTTGCACCACATAATGCGAGGGAATAAGCCAGTACGCTTTACCTCCCAGCGCAGTAAGGCGACAGTGATTGAAAAACGCTAACAAAATTTTGGACAACCTCATGGGTGAGATCTGACAAACCGAAACGTATCAATAAGCACAACAGGCAACTTCTTCAGAACAATCTGTTTCACAGACAGTGAAATATTCGCAATTAAAAATATACGGCTGAATTTTCAAGTTTAGTCACATAACAAATTGTCGCTGTGAAAGGCCTGCAAGGATCATGTACAGTTGACTTTCAAAACGGACAGTCGATGCGTTTGGGTTCCAACTCCTAATGACGTCGAGCTGATCAAACGACCGTTAGGAATACTTCACGAATATAAACACTATACGCACCTTGATCAGTTTCTTGCTGCTGCTCTTGAATGGCTGGCCCTTCCTGAGAAGAATGGGGTCGCTCCTCTTGCTGTTGACTTTCCTCCTCAGTGGGTTGTTGGGCTTGCGCCGCCTCTGCTTCAGGCTGATCTACAGCTTCAGTGTCATCATATTGTTTCGCGAAAAAGTCGTAGCAATCGGCATCGGTGGGTTGGCCTAGCTGAATTCTGTAAAAAAAATTTCGTTTTTCTATTCATGATGCGATATCGTCAGCAACCTTCAGTTCCGCCGTACTGACTTGAATAAGCACCAGGAAGCGCATGCATACATATTGTAACTTCAACAACATTTGCACAAAAATAAAAAACAACCGTCAGATTGGGAAAACACTTTCCAAAAATCTAAAGTCTTACCTACGCAATTGAAATTATAATTTCTTGCCGTGCTGCTTTGTCTTAAATCTATTAATCGGGCAAACACAAAATTTAGGTAAATTTGGAGAAATTAATGCAGACAAATAGAAAATATTCCACGCATAAACTTTGCGGCACAGTAATATGCACTTCGAGATTTACTGGCATGACTTCGATGACACCTATCGTATGCACTAAAAATGATTTTCAAAAAAAGCAAAAACTTCTGCCAGATGAATATCGCGTTTTTTGAAGCATATGCTTGTGACTTGTTGTGGATAAGATGGATGTATCAAAGGAAGCTTTAACAACCGACAATCACAGGAAAAGAATTTCCACTTCTCAGAACGAACCGCCTAAAACTGGATACAAGTCCAGAATAACTGCGGTGCGCAAAAATTAATTTTATCAGGCAGGAGATTGACTGTGCGACTCTGATCTCGGAGAAGGCATATGCACTAAAATCAAGCACGAACTATGTTCTCGAGAAAAATTCATTTCAACTGGTATCATCCTAGTTTTTCATAATGTGCAAGTGCTAAATGCCTTGCTCGAGTATGCAACTTATCAGACAAACAGCACGCAAAACGGAGGCAGAAAAGCCAATCTTCTTCGACGAAACACTGCTGGCAAATCATGTTGAAACTTTATGAACTTAAAAGGTTGAGCTAATTTGCAAGGAAACCGATGGNATGGTGACCAGTGGCACGCGGTATTGCAAAAAAAGTGTCAGATACAGCTCATGTTGCGCAGCCTAAAATGAATGTGTGGTTGTGANGGTGATTCGCACAGCACCTCAGGTACCACCGCGAGCACCAAGGAAACTGGTCTCAATATCGACGCGAGATCGACGCCGAGACAGCGTTTGTTTGAATGTGTCGTCAGCTAATGTGTAACATTTTCACAAGAGAGTTAAACAGGGCATGTTTTAAAACAGTCAGACGAAATGAAGTCAAGAGGTACAACTTACTTAGATGTGTCTAAAGCTCTCTTCCACTTTAACTTAGCTTCAACTCTCTCAAGTAGTTGACTTTCCTTGATTCTTGCCTCGTGCTTAATGGTTTCGTCAAATCTGCAAAACGAGCCAAGCAAAGTTGGCACGTACCAGTTTTACAGTAAGTGCTACTGCCACTGACATGACTTAAACGTTTCTGAAAGAGCAACCTTGCGCAGGTTAGAAACACAACACGTCTAATCAGACTCATGCAAGTGCAGAACAGGCAAGATTAACACGAAATTTAGAAATAAAGTGCACACTACTATTTTTTTAAAATAGCACATTGCTGAGAATCTCACACAACACCTAGTAGACATGTTCATTCTATCACGAAGCCTCCTTGTTCTTGATCCTGGTCGCAAATCCTCTGTAGGTGAAGACGCAGCAGCCCTTTTTGATGCTTGCAGCTTTGCTTGTAAACGACTCCTCAGGGTGCCTTGAGGAGTGCTTCTTCCAAACGGTGTGCTGCTACGGCTTTCCATATCTGTTCTTGGGCTATCAGATTGTGCACACATGCAAACATCAAATATGTGAACTAAAAGAAATGCATCACAACCTTGCAGAAGGTGTGTCAAAAGAAGTATTGTATGAAACGAGGTTCACTGATTTTGACAGCATACAGAAGTTCAAAATAGAACATGAAAGATTTCAACACATTAATTGCAGAATAAGATAGAAGTGGAGATACCTGGCAGGGCCTTGTGAAAACCCAGTTGATGATGTTGGGCGTAAGGGCGACCGTGGAGTTGACAATATATCATCAACATTTTCCTGAATCAAAGAAATACTTGACCTACGTGTTCATAGACAAGCCAACTCTTAAAAAACGTAAAAGCTAAGTTCTAAAGATTTAGTTACAATGTAAATATAAACAATGAACTGATTTGTCTTCACTCCTTTGCTGACAAGTATTTGAGTGCAAAGTGAGTAAACGCTCCACAGTTTACACAAATTATGCATAAAACTGCTGTTTTGTGCAATTTGGCGCATCATCCGAAAGCTATTTTAGATTTATCCTAGATTCTTTCATACTAGAATAGGTACACTTTTCTTATGATCAGAACCTTGGGTACAGATACTGATTGCTAGGGCAACCAAAAGTCAATAAAGTCAAAATTTTTCTGCCGTTTTGAAAGTTCATGAAAATCCACAAACCAAATTTCACGCTCATACCATGAGGAAATCCCATGTTATTAGGTCAAAAAAAAGTCAAAACAAAATTTATCATTAGGCCAAAATTTTCTTGCAACAGAGTTTTTTCTCTTCATCAATTGATACTACAACAACAGATATTGATATGCTTTTGCAAGTTTAGTTGCAATTCTGTAGTAGTAGTGGGTTTGTTGCGACTTCTGGCGTAATAATGCTGTTTTGCCCACTACTGGACGATTGAATAGTATGTAGCATAAGCATGGTGAGGCAAGATACATGGTCTTACAGTACTTGGTTTGGTAAATGCTCAATACATTATGCATATAACGTTTCAACTTCATGATGTTATCAGGTTTGACTCTGTGTAGTTATTTATGTACTTGTCAATATAACATCCCCAAAGTTAAACAACCAAATATTTCAAATTTCGAAGCATAGAGTGCATGAATATGCTTCTGGGTTAACTCAACACCAAATGCTGAATATTCTGCACTTGCAAACGCAGAAAATTTATAGGTCAAAATTTGCAAATTATAAAGTCAAAATATTAAGTTTTTAGGTCAAAAAATTGGTTGCCCTACTGATTGCCTATGCACTTACTACCACAGGAGTTTCAGCTTGTTCTTCCAATTCCAATTTACGTCTTGATATTTCCCTTCTGGATTCCAAAACAGACTGCAATTGACTTCCATCCTCTTCAGTTTCCAGCATCTCCAATTCCTCAACAAGGTTCTGATTATCTTCAACATCAGAGTCTGCATTTTTCTCAGACTGCAGACTAACTTCCACAGCCTTTCGTCGAGCTCGCAGCTTTTCTCTAAGGCTTGTGGTGTCTGCCATTTCACATTTTCTAGCTATTCCACTCTGATCAACATACAGTCTATGGTCTGCATTAAGCAAGATTTCACAAAAAGACTCTAGTTAAGTATATTGAGCCTATTCAAAACTAATCCCTGCAGCACACAAGTTCAGTAGCAAGACATGAGCCTTAAGCAGCAAAATGTTAAAACGAGTGGCAGCACCAGTGCTTCCCCCTCCATATTTTATATAAACGGTAATTAATTTAGCACTTTTTGAGTCTGACAATAAAGGACCACAAAAGCTCAGACTTTTCCAGTTATACCTTGCTAACTGATAGAGCTGTTCAAATCCTCTAAAGAAGCAGAAACTCTCCTACATTCAATTAAAAAAATCCAGGTACTTTTGGGTTTGAACTTTTTTTGGTGTGATGTCACAAATTAGGGTTGGCCAAGGGATATTTGGATGACATCATCAGGGCCTGAGAAAAAACGTTCAACTGGCAATTTACTTTTATTCTTTTAAAATAAACTAGGCAAAAATCTGCATCTTCACAGCCCTTGATTGGCCATCTAGCATTAGTGGTTTTGACCATAACTTGCCAACCACGGTTGTGGAGTTGGAGTCGTAAGGGGTCGGAGGTTTTTGGGTGGAGTTGGAGTCAGATTCTTAACAACACTAGGAGTCAGAGTCCGATTTTTTTGTCTGACTCCGACTCCGGATGTCCAAAAATCATTTTACATCACATTCCTAAGTTGGGGATTCCTGTTGAAATGGTATAATTTCTTTTGAAACTTTCATTGAAACATATTTCTTGCTGTTCACCATGATTTCCATTGATTTTAACAGCCAAACTTCATTCCCTTTGTGCTAAGGAGTCGGGGAATTTTGGAAAGGTCAGAGTCAGAAATTTTGCAAAGTTGGAGTCGGAAATTTTGGAGAAGTCGGATATTTTACCTCCGACTCCACAACCCTATTGACAACCACTAATGCTAGATGGCCAATTAAGGGCTCTGAATATGTGGATTTCACCTAGTTTGTTTTAGAAGAAAAAATAGGTAAATTGCCACTTGAACATGTTTCTCAGGCCCTGATGGTGTCATGCTAAAATCCCTTAACCTCCCATAGTCATGACATCATACCATAAAAAGTTCAAACCCAAAAGTACCCAGATTTTTTAAATCAAAGGTAGAAGACTTTCTGCTTCTTTAGACGGTGCAAACAGCTCTCTAGATCTATCAGTTGGCAAATTATGACTGGAAAAAGTATGAGTCACAATAGTGGCTTTGTAGTCCTTAAGGGGCAAAGCAGGATTGCACAAGTAAATCATTTCTGTCAAAACCAGTGTTATGTCTTTGCGTCTTCAGAAACAGTCTCCAAAGATCTGAGTGTTTTAAACACAACTGTTAGACTTATACAAGTTATTTATTGCTGTTTGAGGGAAATTAAGAAAAATACACTCTGACATACTTTTTAGAAATTGAGAAATAATTTCCAAGTGTATTTTTGTACATGAAATCATTCTCAAAGTTTTCTACCTACTTAACAATTCTAATCACAAACAACTTAAAGCACATATTCCATGAACATGTAAACATTGTCCAACATAACAACATCACAAAAAAGTAGTATGAAAGAAAACCTTGAAAAAGTTATTCTTGGAAAAAGTTTCATAATACTAATAGCATAACTTTCAATGCGAAACACTAAAGGAAATGGCTAAGGAGCATTAATTATCAAGCATTCTATTTAGACAGCACAACCAATGTTAGAAACAACTCAGTCAGTGTCTGTTCTCAATTTTAAGCTACTGAATGAAGTCACCGTAGTGATCCTTAGGTAGTAATAAGTAACTATCATGATCTCAGCAAGAAACAAATTGCAGGCTTCCACCTACCACCAATAATTGTCACCCCAAGAATAGAAAAAAATGCATTTGTTAAACAACAGAATTATAACATACAAAAATTCTTACACCAAAGAACAATCAGACTTATGCACTAAAAAATTTTATTAAAATACACGACTGCAGTATGCTACGTGAGATTAATGAATGTATAAATAACATTAATTTCATAAGCACATTTTAACAAGATTGCTGTTTTGAACCAACCGCACTTTCAAATACATTGAATCAAAAATGTTCATATTGTCATATTTTAAACACCTTCATGGGTACAAGAACTACCTCATAACTTATTATAATGCAGTTACAACCTTTATACTAGTTTTTTTGCTAGCAGGAAAAGAAAACCTAGCAGACTCTAAGCAACCACAACAGCTTAAAATAATTTTCACCACAAATACAAGCTTTATTTATCATTCAACATGCAAGTGTATGTCAAAGATAACAATATGAACTTCATTCTCAATATAAAGTTTGTTTTTGTAGAATCAATGGGTTCCACCAACAGCTATATTGAATATACCATTGTGATATACAACAAGTTGGGTTAAAACAAGAAACTTGATGTAAAAAATCACAAAAAGTAGGATTTGGTTTCTTCATGATATATAGATAACATGAACATTATTTCAGTTTCACTTATACTCCTTTTCAGGAGTGTCACAAGTGGTCTACGGCACCCACCTCCACTTGTTTGCACCATGGGCCATGCAGCTATTTTTGTAGTGAATGCTGCATCGACGGCAAGTCAATGGCAGCACCATGTGTGAAACATTTGCTTGCACCCACCCATTAACACTGAGCTCGAGGCTGGATAGGCTGCAAATATCATTTTAAAAATCTTTGGTATGATCTTGCCAGGGATCAAACTCAGCCTAACTACTTTGGTGGCACATGCTCAGCCAACTGTACCACTTAGCTGGTGACAACATAAATACATAAAAAACTTTACAACAGCAGTCCCCAAACTTTATGGATCCTGGGCCAAATTTGCGATTTTATCAGTGTCTGCAGGCTGGACTAGCCACAGTAACTTCCAACGGAAAAAGCAGCTATGATGTAATAATTGTCTGTGCCTATGTTTTTTTGTCTGTATTGTTCACAAAGGACAACATCACAAACGAATGGCCTAGGTCCAAAGTAAGTAATTTTTGTTTCACACACTTCAAAGCTTTTGTAATTGAGCTTTTGATCATAAGTGAAAAACTTATTTTGTTTTGGGTTCTAAAGCCTTTCGGCATGACAGCATTCCCAATTACAGCAAATGCTTTTTGTGTAATTACACTTTACATTCATTTATTTACATGAAACTGTCAAAATACTAAACAATCCTAACAAAACTCACGGGCCAGATTGGAATCTTTCTCGGACCAGCTCTGGCCTGCAGGCTGCACTTTGGGGACCGCTGCTTTACAACATACAAACACCACTGTTTTTCTTAAATCAGTTAAGCAAAATTTTTAAAGAAAACAGGGTTCCCACACATTTTTAAAAATGATTTTCCATACTTTTTCAATACCTTTTCAATACTGCATTAAAAAAATTTGTCATCATTACTTCTCTTTATTTTTCNAAAATTTTAATCATGAATCTCAATTTTACTCATTGCATAACACTGCATAAGTGTTTTGCCTTCAGTAAAATTCTGCTCAGATACTTTAGANTTCTTTTACATTTAGAATTTCCATACTTTTTCAATACCTCGTCTACATTTTGACCAAATACAATACTTTTTCAAGGTCTTGAAAACCAATTTGGAAATCAGTACTTTCAATACCACATGGGAACACTGAGAAAAGCAAAATAAGAATGCAAATTTAGATGGTGCAATACCACTCAACATGCAATCCAAGTTCATGATTTTCATAAAATCTGTGCTGTAAGTTATAGACCACTCATAGAAATGACTTACTACACAAATCAAATGGTAAAATGATAGTAACACCTTACGGAAATGCATTTGATGCATCAGCATCATTCAAGGCAGTGACTGAATTATAATGTTCTCCAAGGCCTAGTTCATGACGATGGTAACTTAAAATGATGGGTTTGGTGTCGTACTCTTCCCCAAGAATTACTGTTGGTGTATTCGCTTGCACTATGTGAATTGGAGTATGAAGAACATGAGTAAGAGCACGAAGCTCTAACTGTCCTCCCCACACACCCTGCTGCTGTATTTCTGAACAATATTTATCAAATTCATCATCAGTGAATTGATCACCATTTTGGTTGGTCAAAAATGGGATGAAATCCATTTTATTTCTGTGTATATGCTCTGATGTGTGAACCCTGAGCTCAAAAACAGTTAGTCGATCATCGTCAGGAAGTTGATCATGAACAGCAGAGTACAAACAGTCACCATCAGATTTTACTTGCTTTACTTTTAAATGCATACTACTTAATATTGCATTTATTGCTTGCTCTTCTTGATACCTAGCACTTTTACTATATTCCATTTCTGCAGCTTCACACAACTTGGAGTATTCCCGTGCTTTAGCTGCTTTTTTATCACGTTTCTTTTGAGCTTTGCTTAGCCCAGGTAATTTCTTTGTATCCTCAGCTAAGCCATTGTTGTTAACACTAACAGAAGACAATTGTGATGACAAATCTGTTTCATCAGAATTACCACTGCAAATCATTTGGAGTTCTTGTGCATGGCGTAAACTAAGTGACTGTTCCATTTCTGCAATTTTAGACTTTGCTGCTTTTTCTTTTTTTCGATCTCCTTTAGGCACACTCTTCTTTAAAGCTTGCACTTCAGCTTGTAATGCCTTTTTTTCTCTTCGATGCTTATGACGCAATTGTTCCTCTGGACCGGTAGTTTCTTCAGCAGACATTGTTTAATGCCAGAAAATAACAGTTACTATTTTCAGCCACCTCTGACACTAATTCAAGTAGTCAAATTCACTTTTATGCCTGTTTTGCCACAATGAACAAATAAAGATGGAAAACAAACAATCTTATCACACAACACAAAAAGTTGACTGCAGTCACCACAACTTTATGAAGATTGCATACACAGTCAGGCCTTGTTCATTCGGACCACTTTGTCTCATCAAATAATGTCAGTTTAGCAAGGTATCCAGACAATTAGAGTCGAAAATGCAAATCTCAGTGAATTTCTTTCCAGAGCAAATGCCAACAGTGGAAACAAAGGTGACAATGTGCAGTACAGTAGAACTCGCCAAAGCGGATGCTCAGAGGTAAACAGAAAAAAACTGCAGACTTACACGAACTGTCAACAGCAAGCACTGTATGTAGACTGCATGTTGAACATGACTAAATGAAATACTCATAGTTTTTTTGTCTATCAGCAGACCGATCAATATACATATGCTAGAATGCATTCAGAATGACATTAAACGTGAAAAAGAACTGTATAAAGACCTAACTGCATCCTGCAAGTTCTGCCAAGTTACATTAATTGTGCATAGAAAATTGACTTTCACGCTTCCATTGTGATTTAATAAACAACCAAGTAACAGTTGGCGCAGTCCAGTTTAGCAGTTTTTTTTTATTTTTATTTGACATACCCATTCCTAAGTTTCCATGTCGGAGTCGGACAGCACGGTTTCTGAATTAAAGGGGTAAAATGCATTGGGATAAATCTGTTCCTAACAGTTTTGCGTCNAATAGATGCGATTCCAGTTAATCGGAGTTCGGACAAACGAGGTCTGACTGTATTGNAATAATATGAAGATAGTAATAAACATCCAAGGAACCTCCAAAGCTAGGTACTAAAAATTTTGGTGATAATTAANAATTTAGATTGATTTCCACTGACAAACATATGAAAATTTTATCTATCAATCCTATANAAATAAAATTAATCTTAATTTCTAAGAATATAAATAATGATGTAAAACAAGACAAACTTTTTTCACAAGCATTTCTCTATGTGCACATGTGTTTATAAAGCATTGAAATGTTGTAAAACATTGGTGTCACAAAGTTCCTTTAGAAAACTTTGCCTCTAAGGCAATATGACATTCTGAAATTGTTGGTAAACACCTATGAAATGTTTGATCAAATAGAGTCTTTTTGAAGTTTCATGGCAATAAAACATTACATTCCGATATCTAACAAAGCTTATGATTTACATTCCAGATTTACTTGATGGCTTACCTACTTTCAGATTTTTTAGTAACTCCTTGTAAAAAACACATCAGTTCTAGGAAAGCCAGGAATTGAATGCTACTATTAAATTGAGCACTGTTATTAAATTGATTTAAACTTTTTTAATTGTGATTTTGACTGTTTTTTTGGATAAAAAATGGCTTTGAGTTATACTTGAGAGTGTCATACACACACATACATATCAAACAGAAAAAAATGAAAGAGAAGGCTTTGGTGATATTGCACTAAAGGTGATATTGCACTACGGTAAAAAAGTCTTAGTCTACTTTCAAGTTTGATAATTTTTGGTTATCTGAGTTTCACAACGGTTCGGGGACCAAAAAATAGGTTTCAACAGTTGTGGATGCATCAAATTTTTAAACATTGCAAACTTTTATGCATTCCATGTTTGGAGGAAATGCATATTAATTTGCAATGATGCAACATTTTTCCTTCATTTTTTTCCTTTTTTTGCTTTTACAACACAACTTTTTTTCACTCTGGTTACATCATCAAACCTCCACAACCAAGCTCTGCTATGTAGGAGCTCTGCCTTTCACAGTGCACCTTTATTAAGTTAGGAGTCTTCGCTTGTTCCTGTCAAAATGGTACAATTTTTATCATTATTGAAACCTTAATTGAAACAGAATGCTTGCTGTGCACCACAATCCTGCATAATTAGAAAACCGATAATAGCTGCAAACATACTATTTTCTATAAATATATAATGTAAATGAATTTGTTGCTTTAGTCAGTAGTACAAATGTGAGTGGTACTATTAAACGTAGCACTAAGCAGTGATTTCCTCTTTGTTGTTGAGAATTGAAAGCTCTAGGCCTAGGCAGTAGGTTTAGTTTGTAGTTGAGCTTTCGAGGATCTGGCCACCACGCTCTATGGTAACTCCGCAATGGTTCTGACTGCACATATCTGTATTTCAGCAACAACGCACGACAAACTTTAAACTAAGCCATGACAACATCTATCGCCAGGCATGGCACAATGTAACCAACAGCAAGGCCAGGCTTGCTAATTTACTTGGCGGAATTTACGCTCACCCTAGTGCAGGGGTTCCAAACCTTTTTCTTACCATGTACCCCTTCAACATTTCAACAGATATGCATGTACCCCTTCAACATTTCGACAGATGCACATGTACCCCTAAGATTTTCTGACCCATGACAATACATTTTATCATGATTATTCAATCATAGATATTATATTATTATACAATATAAGCATATAATAATGATTTTTTAAAAGAACATTCACTGATATATCATGTGCAAATATTTGGAAATTAATTATATGCCAATATATTTTGCTCTTCTATTGATAACCTTAAATTTACCCCTTCGGATAGGCAAATGTACCTCTAGGGGTACATGTACCCCAGGTTGGGAACCTCTGCCCTAGTGGGTCACTAAATGTATATTAATCCTGTCTAGCTGCAAAAAAATTGGTCTGGCGGCCTAAATCCGAAATCCGCTAGTTCCTAAACGGATACTTGGTCTAGCGGCCACCACAATCAGTCTTATTCGAGAGGATTCTAACGGAATTTCGCAATTTTCTAGCTTGGAAAGTCTGTTTTTAAACGCAGCAACCCTAAACAAGGCTAGAGACCTATCAGCACTACTCTCATCCTCCAAGGAAGTGATTATTAAATGAAGCGGTTTTAAAGAAAAGGTGGTAATGGCATTGGTAATGGTTTATTGTTTCATATGACTCAGCCAATAAGCAGAAGCACCATAAAAGCCATCGCATGCAGTAAACCAACCATTAGCGAAAACTTTGAGCAAATGAAAACACAATGGCATAATAGCTGATCGGTGTAAATAAAGACGGGCGCTGTGTCACATAGGATTGGCGAAAGACCGTGGCTGTCACCTGGTCAACCAATCCCGTTTACCACTTTTTGACAAGTGTTGAGAAACAACAGTTGGAGATCAAGTAAGCATAATGAAAAGAAAACAGAAAACGAATGAACGCAGAACATGGTGAAGAAAATGTACAGGTGAAAG
>JGI24158J21664_10004120_pt1 | contig 18592 bp, 9 predicted proteins | sample Ectturendosymbi3_FD_21664 | JGI IMG/M metagenome (IMG submission 21664)
CAAGTTCTTTCCCAAACCACTCTTGTTCTTGTTGTGATGGGATTAGCGCAGTTTGCCATCAGCTTAGTCTTCTCAGCACTAATTTCCATTATACCCTAGCTTAAGGCTGTTTGATCCAGGTTGGTTACCAGACGAGCAAGTTCTTCACTCCCTGCCAAGACATTGATGTCATCTGCAAACGGGAGGTTGGTGAAATGCGTCCATCAACACTGATTGTGCCAGAGTGTTCACTGAGTGCGCCAACCGTTAAGCAGTACTGCTCCTCAATTATTTTTTGACCGTTTCATCATCAGTTGCCTTTCTGCGAGACCAAAACGATCACAAACACCTGCTACAACCATCTTTTACATAATTCCACGTAAAGCTGTTCTGCAGCTTAATCTCAACGTGGAAAGAAAATAAAAACGACCCAACACCTAATCGTCTTTGTCTATCATTGCATCAGCAAAATTTGTTGATTGTATCACTATAGGTCATGCATTTTATGCAGCAATTTATTTGGGATGGTCATTCACAATAAAATACTATTTCATAAATCGAATGCAAAACACTGAAACCCAAGCTGCATTTTTGTATTCGGCAATGCAGTCGAGCCAGCGTGAAACCTGATTGTTCACAACGTTAACCAAAACACAAAAAACTCATTGCATTGAAAGATAAAGGCTATCCATTAAATGTCCGCCCGATAATCCAGACCGCTTCTTAGTAATCAGTTACAGAGCACTGCAAATAGATCTCACTGAAAATGCTGACTTGGCAGGTATGCAGAGATATTTTCAAGCAAAGTGCTTTAACGAACGCAACCGTTCAGCATCGCTGCGCCACCATCCCAGCGTGTCAGCATTGTTTATTTAAACTTTTAGCTTCACATAGCTTGCAATTTGTGCCTTCGTTAATGACACATAACATGCAGTGCAAGCGTGTGCTTTCGAATTTCAGTGTGCGAGAAACAATGATCTTGAAGACATTTTCTTTTTCGCCGATCATTTTTAACCGCAACAGCCGGATAAGATGTTTTCAATGCAACCGTAAGGTTTTTCAAAGAAAACAAGATTGATTGGACCAATCATCAAGGACTTGCGATGTGTTACGTGAAATCGATTCCTGTTAAACATTTGCTGATAGAGTCCTTGCTTATCTCGTATGTGGAGAGTAGTTAATTGATTGAAGCAAGTGTTTTAGTGAATGTATTGATGGCGCACAAAGCATGATGAGAAGTCAGAAAGTTTTTTTCCGCCCAAGCCAGCAACGTCAGTCCAAGTGTCCAAGACATTCACAGTATATTGCACCGAGAAAACTTGACATCTCGTTAATCTTAGGTAGCCTTTCATGATGTGATGAAAATCAGTTACAATTCTCCACAAGGGCGAAAGCATCTAAAATCTCATAAAAATTTTTACTAGGAAATCGATTTCGCGCCAATTATGCATTTTCAGTTCTTCAAATTGCAAGCAGGGTCGGTGCGAAGTGGTTGAGCCCCCATCCAATGCTGGACTTTGGGGTCTCCAATATGCAACACTCGCATATTGCATTTAATTTTTAATACAGTGGTTTTCAAGCTAAGGGTCGCGACCGAAGAGGGGTCAGGAACCATTTTGGTGGAGCCGCGAGTAGATATTTTATATGCACAGCTGTAATACATTTTGTTTATTCAAGTTTCAGATGGTAGTCGTTGGGTAATAGTGGGTTGCTATAATATGCCGCGGTACAGTGTTTATATAAACAAAAACATCGATTTATTTTAACAAATGTTCGTAAAACATGTTTCTACAGCATCAACACAACATATAAAGGAGACAAACTTTAGCATTTGCTATATTTCAAGTTAGGAAAATTACTTCTCCAAGTTTTCAAAGATGCAAACGTTTCTGTCAACCCAGTCATATCTATTGTTTTGCATTTTCACTTCCAATAGATATCATTGTCAGATTTCTCAGTCTTTCATCAGTCATAGTTGATCTGTGAAATGTTTCGATGAACTTCAAGTGGCTGAAGCTCCGTTCAGCAGTATTGCGTACAGCAGTGATCGACAAACTTTCGTTATGATGGCCCCAAGCCCCCTCGTAATTAAAGGCCCGCGCTTTTTGGAGGTCCAATTTTAAACATATGCAGTATACACCTATCTGTAACACAATAATGCAATGTTAATGTCATAAACCCTATAACGACAACAATGATGCCTTGTTAACGCCAAACAATCAACGTTCGATAGTTGTTGCAGTAGCCTATATTTTATCCCACACAACCGACGCAGCACATTAGTCCTTCATACCACACGGCCCACAATAAATGCTGCGTGGCCCAATAAAAAGTGCTGAATAGCCCACAGTTGAGCCAGGCCCACAGTTTGCCGACCACTGGCCACAGTGTTATTGGTTAAATAACTGGATTTCTCATTGGTGTATAGTGTTGAGTTTGGACAATTATGACGCAAGATAGACTGGCTGGATATTAGAGCTGCGGGCTACTAATACAATTTTAAATGATCGCATACCTTGGCAATCGGTTATTCTATTCTTGTATAATAAGCGGATTCAATACAGGTCTGTAGCAGTGGCGTATTGACGGGGGTGAAAAGCTGCGGACCTCCCCCCCCCTTGCCAAGGTAAATGCAAAAACCGGGTCCCCGTTCAGGTTGTATTTCGGTATTCAGTATTCTTATGGCTTTTAGTAGGTTGTTGCGTTTCATGTTTTTCGGACGTTTTTGGAATGTTTTCTGGTGATTACGGGTTTCAATATAGAAACTCACATCCGGATACACTTATTTTCATTTTGTTTCTGAATGTTGGCAAGCGGGAACCCTACAGTTGCCAGTGGGATTCCTTCAGCTACGTTTCTAACCCTGGCTCAAACCTCTAGTTTCGCCATTGGTCTACAACTTAATTGTCCTGAATAATTTCTTACCAGAGTATATTAAAAATGCTNACAATCAATGTGTATTCAGCAACGTTACCTACACAACTGCCAGCTTANCAAGGCAAATGCTGACAACGAAGCTACCCACAATGCATTTCGTAATGNTTGGCTTTCTAACAGGAACCTATGGGTAGTGGGAAGATCAATCTTTGACATATTAGATAAATATGAATGTTGAACGTGAAAATGTGTGAAATCAGTTCTTGGTGAATTCAGTTCTGGTGTGTCTATATGCCGTAAAGATATCCTCAGTCAGATTTGGGGCCCCATTTTTACCTGGGCCCCCATCCGGGGGAATGTGGGCCCTTCCTCCGGTATACAAAAGCTTCTGGATGAAATGATGAAAGGCTAAAGCATTACTAGGAGAAAGTACGCGAACTGCAGTTTGAAACCCATTCTAGTAACTATTAGGACTTATAACACACGTTATGAGCATATGTGGTCATCACCGATGCTAAGCCAGCGCCAGAAGCCGAATGGCTTATTTCGAGCTGCCGTTTTGAATGAAGCACTCACGCAATATAGAAATTGTTTATTATGTTAAATATCGAGCTTTACATTGTCTTTCGTTGCAAGAATTCTGTTCAACATGTGCAGCAAGGCCCCAAGAGCTATTTTTTCGTTCAGAAAGCAGGTGGCTGTCGCGTGGAAATGTTTTACCTCTTGTTATGGAAGTGAAGAGAGAACAAGCAACATTTCACAGAATAAACATTTAGCCCTTGCCAAATACTTCGGAATGAAAAACGGGTTTTACTTCTCTGTTACTTGGCTGACATGATAACGGTGCTGAGTGCACTTGAATAATCGCTGCAAGGGCACTGCCCCAACATGATAGATTTTGGGTACAGTGTGCCTGCTTTCAAACAAAAGCTGGAACAATGGCAAGTAAAAGTAGAAAAGCAAAAGGTCACTTTCTTTCCAAATTTTAATAGGTTAATTGGTTATAACCTCAAGCAAAACCTAAATTTTAAAGATAATCTTCGTATGTTGTTTAGGAACACCTTCACACTTTGACAATAAAGTTTGAAAATACTGTAAATTCCAGAAAAGATTGGCAATCATACATGGCAAAAGAGTCAATTCACGAAAAGGTGGTCGAGCTGAATGCAGGATTTCCTTCAGATTTTCAATAACAGTTCATTACTATCCAAACCGACACACTAATTCAGTTATCTTTCAACGAAATTTCATCTCCCAAAGTTTTGGTGTCAAATTACAAAAAACTACCCGATCGTAGAAGCTTCACACTAAAAGGGACAATCCCATTTCCAAGTTCGTACTTGTGTGAGGCTGGATTTTCTACACTGGCATGTATGAAGAACAAAGATAGAAATGGTTTATATGCAGAAAATGCTATGGGTTTTAAGCTGAGCGATGCTGAGCTACAATTCCGTAAACTTGTCGAAGGCAAGCAAAGCTGTGTTTTAAAGTTGCGCGAAGTTGTGCCAGAAGTCACTTATGTGACGTCACAGTTGTATGAAATATCAAACGTTGCTGTACGTGGAACTCGAGTCAGTTTTTTGACGCCCCTACTCCCAACACATCTTTCACTGTTGTGGTGCTATGATGGGCCTGGGTAGGGACGCCAAAACTGTCTCCTACAATCGATACGCCACTGTAGCGAAGCGGTAACCCGCACGGTGAACTCAACGCCTTTTTCCTTTCTTGCTTCGTAGCAGAATGAAGAAAAGCTAAGTTTAGAAAGCGCTGTTATCCACTTCGGATTAGTTATTATTCGACGTAAGACGCATGAACAGCGAGCTTGTCGCTATGAAGCGCGCTGCCTTTGCGTTGTTCTTTGCGGTGCTATCTTCGGCATACAAAGTGGATGTGATTGATGATGCAGAAAAAAAGAAACATGAACATCCCAAGTTCAGTCTCACTGACGATCAACCGAAGGTAAAGCTTGTTTTTTGATTGGTTGACAATATCAATTCCTCAGTTTACAACGGTACAGGTAATAAAAACCAAGCAAAACAATGAATAAATGCCTTTTGACCTTTCAAAAATGTCGTGCCTGGTCGGTTACGTCCTGTGAAAGAATATCACCCTAATTTCAAGCGCCAAAAACATTTCGTCCTCGATTTGTTTCAAAATAGTGTGAAGCCACCTGCAGCGTACTGTTGCAGACCAGTGGGCAACGGTCTAGGGCCTATACACACATGAAGGAAAAAAGTTGGAATTGACTGTTTGATTATACTTCGTAGTTGTGACTTGTATCTATCTAGGAGCTCTTTTATATTTACAAATATTTCCAATTTTCCAATAAAACACAGATTTACTTCAGCATTCCAACTTGTGTACCAGTAGAACCTTTGTTTTGACTGCAGCAAATAAGTTCGAGCATTGTGACTCGATCGGAGAACATTGTGATACGATCGTGGCAATCTCAAGTGACTTTGCAAAAAGTTATCATTCAGCCAAACTTTAAGCTATAAATAATGAACAGATTAAAATCAAATACGTTACCACGATTAGACGAACCACGTTATGAAAACAGGTGAAGCAAAACGTGTATAATATGCTCAAAAGAAGGTGTGGTTTACTTTGGGTTTTGTTTTCTCTTCTGTGCGTCTCACAGCCTTTGACACATTTTTCGGACTGTTCTGTTAAGTCTACGATTTTTTTAATCAAGGATCACTCATACCAAGTTCGTCGTTATGCAACTTCACTGTGGACCAGCACCATGGTTAAAGGATACTCCGAGGAAAATGCTAAGAAAGTGGGATTTAAACGTCTCTTCGATTACATACGCGGCGATAATGACAGAGGTATACAAAAAAACTTAGAGAAAGACAATTTGAAAGTTGATTTTCAATGTGTTTTTTGAAGTCCAACAATAAATTAGCATTTGTTCAGCTTTTCCTCCAAAACATTAGACTTTCTCCTGCACAAGATAATTACGAATTAATTGCAAAAGATGAAAAAGTGTTTATAAGGTTCATTCATGGACGTTCAACACTCCCAATATTCGAATACATACGGGGCGCTAATGGCAAAGTATGAAAACGAGTATATAAGAAAAAAAATATAGAGACGTCAAGTCTATTATCTTCCGTTTAAGGTAAACTACAATTGATTGCAAACGAGAAACAGATGTGTAGTAGGATCATTCAAAATAGCTTCTAAACCTTGTGCCTTGAATATTGGTAAACGTTCAACGTTTTGTACCAATTTAACTTTGCTTTACCGAACTTATTCTTGTCTCTAAAAAGATCCCTTTCAGTGTATTTTATTTTGCTTTACAAAGGCTCTTTTTCTGATGCTCAGTTATGGTCAGATCACGTGTTACCTTTCAACATATTCCAACAGGTATTGAGCTTGACATAACTGTTCCATTTGTCACGGCAATTCAAGCGAGTCCATGTGTCTTCTGTCGTTCAAGCTTCATCATGTCGTTCTATGTTCCATCCATTTATCATAATAATCCTCCCTTACCAAAGAACAAATATCTTTTCATGGAGAAGGGGACTCCCGTGACCGTTTATGTGAAGTAAGATTTTGCATAATACAACGCGTTTCTCAACGTATGTTCGTTTTGTTTAAATTCCAACGTACTGTATCTACCTGGATGTTGCAATCTGTGGTAATCAAAANTAGGGAGTGTGTGACTTGTTTTAGGTTGATAAATTGGACTTGGTGTTGTACTAGCCTAATTCCCCGAAGTACAACGAAAAAAGATCAAGATGTAGACATCAGAACTAAACGTTTTTCCTGAAACCTTTTCTCCGAATTGTCAATACTGCATTTAAATGTTGTAGCGCGGTATTGTCTAGCTAGAGAAACGTGTATTACAAGCTGAAAACTCGTTTTTCCAGTTCCATTTTGGCCTAGCAAAACGAAATACACATTCTCAGTGAAATTCACACTTTCAGGGGACTCCGTCGTAAGGAGTACAGTAATGGAAGCTTTTCTGTTTAGTTTTCAGCCGTTGGAATATTGAACTTTGAAGTCGCACAGTGTCGAGCGTGTTAAAGAAAACTTTGCTAATAATGGAGAATGTACTTCTTCCTGTGCTCCTATAGTATTTAGATAAATAACGGTAGTTGNCGACGGCGAATCTTCCGAAATTTCACGCGTTACGTGGAAATCTGCAAATTTAAAAAATNATTTTCTCAAGACGGGTTTTCCTTGCAGTACATGCGTCGTTCAAAATCATGCACCGATCACGTGACAAATTTTAACAGCGAANGCTGAATGGAAAGTTCATGCTGAACGATGCGGAAAGTTGCTTCTGTTTTCCTAATTTTTATCTAATTTTTCATTTCAGCAACTAAATTTTCACAAATGTTTCTTAAGCTATCAAAAAAAGGTCATGTTGCTGTCGTGCACGTCATCCGAGGAGCTAAACGTCTAGGGAAAATGTGACTAAATGTTAGGAGATCCCGTTGGTGTTGCATCGTTTAAACATGCTGAAGACATTTTAGTGCAATAGATACGAACAAATGAAAGTATTTTTTGATAAAACTTTTATGCGCCTCGCTTGAGTGGGTAAAGTCGTCGCACAAATCTAATGGATGCAAACCGCACTTGAAACGTTTGAAGAAACCAACGAGGGGTGAACCCCCCTGTCAATATATATCTTGATGTCCTTGACGGAAGACGTTCTACCGCCTGTCACAAACAGCAAATAAAGATGAAGGCAAAGAGATTTTGCCCGCGTGTTGTGAACCGTTTGCCCTGTTTCTACTTTACACGTTTTCTAGGCTGAAGAAAATTTTTCAATATCAGCAAGCACAAGAGAACACGCATGTAAAATTTTCTCTGTAAGTTACAATACTGCAGGACTGAGGATGCGCAGCGTTACCTGAAATCGATTTCTTATTTTTTTAAATCGCTGATGGATTCCTTATTTATCTCCCTTGTGCAAAGTAGTATTGCCAAATTCAAATGATGTGGCTTTTTCTGACTAGACTATAAAGTACCAGGCTTTTGTGTTCTGTGTACAGCTGTGCTGTCGTTGGTGACTGATACTCTTTGAAAATGAATTACCGTGTACAAAGGCTTCAGAAACATCAGAAAGGCATGGTTCAAATCGTGAATCTGTTCCAGTAATGGTGCGTTTCAAAAAATAAAATACTAGATAATTCATGCTTTTGATAACGTTTTCTTTAAATACTCGGTGTAATCGAAATGCACGAAAACGCAGTTCGTAAATCGACATAAGTTGACAAGTTGGACTGAAAACGTGCATGATTCAGTTTGGAAACAACACTTCCAAACAAAGGGCAATGCTCAGCTGTATTCGCCTATTTTTAGCACTTTCGCTTTGATGTACGCTAATCTTTTAAACCTGCTGATCCTGTAGATAAATTTTGCATGAAAAACTGTCACAAGAAGCAAATTTCATCAAATTTGTACGGTCACCATTTTTGTTGATGAAACTTGAAAGTGTTGAATAAACAAAGAAAAAGCTGTGTTAAACTCAGTCGTGGATTTACTATAGATTACCAATTAAAATGTTTGTTTTTCGTTTTTGAAGAGAATTCAGCGGCGAAGTCAACCCGAATTTGTCAAAGTACGTTGCATACCAGCTTTCTTGTGACCTACAACGCAATAATGTGACGAAGAGTAAGGTCGAAAGCCATTACATGCTCTTATCGGAGTATGGAAATCCTTTGTCTGGATGGCACCGGCGCAACGAGATCTGGCTTCCTCAACGCAATAGAAATTTTAAGTCCGAAATTGATGGCTTTGGTTTCAGCAAAGATCCTTAGGAAGAGCGTGAAGATCCAGGATATGCTATGCTGTAGTTTACTGAAGTGAGCTTTGCAGAGAATGTACAGCACTGTAGCGAATGCACATGCTCAATGTACATGTCCGTTGAATTTTAAGCATCACGTACATAGACGTCGGAAGGATTTTTTCCGGGGAGAAATCGTTTTCCAAAGGTGGAACAATAAACTTTTTCCAAGGGGGGGTAATTTTTACAACACCTAAACTAAGGAAAAAGCATTTGTCTAATAACTAAAAGCGGCAATAGCAAAATATTTAATTTCAAAATCCAAGGGTAACCAAGACCCACTTCTCCCTTTCCGACGCCCATGATCCCCCGTGTTTGTTGTTCGTCTCAATCCTGAACTAAATGCGAAACGCCTGTATCCATGTACAAACTCTACAGACGTTCCGAACTTAGCTGTTTTGAAATGTTTTAGACGAATGCCTAAAGACCAGCTCGCTGCTTCGATAAGTCAAACTGCACAAGCACTCGACGTTGCCGTGTGTAATTCGATTCTTATCGTGATGACACACTGACAGAAAAACAAAAATAAAAGATCTGCGCTTTCATTTTTATAAGTTGACACGAAGCAATCGCACAGCGGAGAGAAGCAAAATAGCCACGACAGATGCTTCATGTACGATTTGCGTGATTAAGCGTATTCTCGCCCTGTTTTAAAACTTCATTTTTTTGTTCGGATCTGAATATGATCGTACAATACATTTTACTGCTGCACAAGATCTGACTCGTGAAGCAATAAGCCACGATCAAAGAAAAAGACTACCGAAGCGAAATTCGACGCGAAGCAGCTGAAGAGAAAACACAATTGTGCCATTCTGCATACATCAATTTGGTGATGTGAGGCAAACCCTTCTACATACATCAGTTTGTTGAAGGCAAATCCTGCTGGCTGCACTACGAGAAAGGAACCCAGAGGTCGTCCAAAGACCAGTTGAAGCGACTGCTGCGGCAGCTAGCCTTTTATTTCTGCTTGTCCGCAGAAATTTGAGAAACGCGCCCTGACAATCTTTCGCCTGGAACCTGACCCTTGCGAATACGCGCATCAACTGGACTGTAGTCTCTTGTTCCCTGCAGCAATTGCTAACGGAACCGAAAGGTTGCACAATTTCTTGTGAGCAGATCCAACAAACAACAAACATCAGCGGCGATTGATCGTCAGCACGGTTTCTTAAACACAACAGAAACAAACTNAAAGCATTCTGTCAGCGCAGCCAATTGAGCAAGAAAACTTCACACCGATAGCTGAGAGCGCTACAGACAATTAACGATTAGACAAGCGCACAACGCGGCTATTTACAGTAAATTCAAACATGTATCTGAAACGCCTGATTGCGATCGAGGCATTACTTCAGTGTTGATTGGCAAGCTGCAACTGCTCGATGAATTCTCCAAAGGAGACATATAACAAAACTTACATACCAAAAACGGTGTACGTCCACACCTCAGATCTCTGGTCTTTTCGGTCAACAGAAACACTCTGACTTGGTTAGCAGAATTTGGTTACACGAATGCGGAAACGTTACTGAAGTTCCCGTTAACCCGAGTCGTACTTTTATCGTACTAAGCGCGGCAAAACAGAAAAACAACTTCTTTTGTCACAACTGTTCGAGACTACGAAACAGACACAAGTTGTTGTTACATCCTGTTTTAAGCAGACACAAGACGGCGACATAGAACTTAAACTGTTACTCAATTCAGCGTGAGATTAAGCAAGTCGCCAAAAAGGCGGGTGATGATCCGGTTGCGATCTTCGCATGGGGGTTCGTCATAGCGTGAGCTACTTTAAAATACTGGCCACCACATGGACAGCTGGAGCGGTTAAACAAGGCGAAGGAAGAGTCGTCGCTGCGCGCCGTAACAGTGGCTACCGCTCCGACCTTCTGACATTGTATGGTGTTTTGATTATGGCGTGTTATAAATAACTACAGTGGTCTTGTACAGCCACAACTGAGTTTTTGTACAGTGTCTGGTATGATTTGATTCAGTACTGTGCCGGATTAACAATAGTAGCAAATGTAGCAACTGCTACGGGTCACGCGGCCTCGGGGCCCCGCGGTCCTTTGTATTAAATTTGCTGTAAGGGGTGAATTTCTCAATTCAGGTGCTCGAGGCACACTCGCAGAACGGGGGCGCTATATTTCGCAATTTATAGAAATTGTATTCGCTGAAAGCAAGCTAATTTTTCATTATGTCGAGAACTTTCTCCTGCATGAAAGTCAGTTTCACATTGTAAATTGTTTGAAGTCACTTGATTTGAATTTGTTCATCGTATACACATTCAAGTTGTTGAGGGGCCCTTTTGGCACATTTGCACACAGGCATTCCAACAACCCTGGGGTTGGGTTTTTGTTGATTTCGTGTCTTAAAAAAATGTGAGAAATATGTGTTTCCATGACTCTTCTTGATTTTCAGAGACAAATGAAACGGTGCCGAGTTATTTTGCAAAAATGTTTCTGAAAGCCTATAAATAGAAACTTGGGGTATTATACTACCCTTGAATTTCCTGATGTGTAGGAAATTTAATGCACCCTAATACTTTAAAATTTAAATTTGATTTGAAGTGCAAAATTTTTGTGGCAGATACGACATCGGAAAACTGTTATGTGAAGAGCAGACCTATACACCATGACATGATATGAAGAAAAAAACGGATCTAAACGCGCATGACGTTTTCTACACAAAAATATAGATTTCCCTCTAAAAATAGGTCTTTGAAGGTACAGTGTACAAAATGTGTATGCTATGTTTGTTTCGCTGCGCAGATACGATTTTGTTGCAAAAGTGATTAAACCTGGTGTCGGGAAGTCAAAATGGTTGAACCAGAAATAACGGAGGTCACGTGTCCTAGGAAAACGTAATTAGAGTTGCATAACACCCTTAATTTCCCGACTGGTGTGGTGTTTGAAGGTTTTCTAAGCATGGACAAAACAATCCAAGAACTATGTGCGAAACTCTAAAAAGGGGCCCTCACGGCATCTCTGAAGCGAGGTAGTCCGAGGCGACCGCCTCGTTCATCTCCCCAAATACCCACCCCTGCTTATGTGTATAAATTTTTTCAGTCCAAGAAGCCAATGTTTTGCTAGATTTGTCATAAGCAGTTACACCAAGATTTTCAATTGAATGCTTTTACATCAGACTACTGTGATTGAAAATTAACGTATTTCAATGATATTTGCAATCTTATGGGACCACTCAAGCAACGAGGCCAAATTGCAACAATTCCCAGATATTGTTTGATTGTATTGTTATGAATTGCAGTTTTAGAAAGTATTATTACACCAAATTTGCCTGTGCTATAAGTTGCGTTACCTTTTTTGGCACTTTAAAAGTAGTTTGGCCAGTGATGGCAAACCTGGGGTTTTGCCCACAAATCTGGGGTTTTCAATGCCGTTCTGGGTTTATGTTTTTTTCTGAAGATCTGGGTTTTTAGGAAGTAGCTGCCAACAGCGGTAATTTAAGATAAGGTGTGATTGATTAAACTTTATTTCTAGTCTCATCTTTCTTTATCTATTTTTTTATCAAGGTACCTTAGTCCTTAACTGATGAACGAGCAGTTGACACCGTAGCCGTAAATATTAGCCAGGTGCAATGTGTTCAAGTGATAGATATACTATAAAAGGAAGCCCAAATCGAAAGAGTAAGTGGTACCGGTACACACAGAAATTTTAACGTAGAGTGGTTGAAAGATCCAAGTCTCAAAGGTTAGCCACAGAAGGACACTGGAAACGAAGATTTAATTATTGTAAATTCTGCTAGATCAGGGCTTCTCAAACTTTTTGTCCTGCGACCCCATTGTATAAATGGGTGTTCTATGCAACCCTTTCATGGATAGCCCAGATGTTAATGATGTGTGTAAATGCACCATTAAAAACCTCAAGAGGCAGTTTTGTTTATGGTGAAATCATACAATTGCGCCTAATCCAAGAAAGTAACGATAGAGTAATTAAACAACTATGTAATGGAAAAAGGGCGAAAAAAATTAATTGAAAAAACAGTTTATTGAAGTTATCAAGAACAGCTAATGGGATGGATGCACTTGATGATTTTTACACAGGTCATCCATTCGTAGCTTGACACATTAGCCAACACAGCAAGAAAGACATTTTCAAGTTTTCAAAAAGCATCGGTTTTTGAACTTGATGATTATTAATTTTGAGAATGCCGCATCACGCAAATATGTTGCGCATACACCTAAGGGTGTACAAAAGGTTAAATCAGAAATGCATGGATGTTCATTTCTTGTTCTTACCAAAACTCACATGAACTCTGTTATGAAAATACCAGTTGCAAACTTTTGACGCATATTAACTCTGCAAATTCACCCTGGGCTGATCATGGCAGGTGTGTGATCTCCTGAATTTCAACTGTGTTTGCGGATCCAACTTTTTCTGAATCAAACTTCGAAGTACATCTGAAAATGTGCATGAAACATTCAACTTTAGTGGAAAACTCGGTGCGTACTCAAAGCAGTTAGCCTGGCCCGTCATTGGCGGATCCAGGGTTTTTTAGGGGGGGGGCTCAGGGACAAATTCATCCGGATGTGTATTGACTTCATAGCGGTGAAAACCCAACTGCTCAGGAAACTCTTTTAACAAACACGGCCAATACCCATGGACATTTTGGCCAAATCGCATTCTCACCATTACCCAGGTTTACTGAGACGTTTCCGGAGCAGAAGCGGCCTTCACAGCATTTCAGAAATTATTCTCAAACTTATCTAACCTTAAAAAAGTAACTTGTTGATTGTCCAAAAAAATTTATTGCTGGCAAAACAAACACACGTCCCCGCCGAAAAACGCGTGGGGTAGGCATGAAAGTGACACAAAAAATACACGTAAAAACCCGAAATACTAGCAGTAACCTTTGTTGGCAGTCTGTACAAGGCCCATGCCGTATTGTGTTCGAAAATTGCAGATGTGCATGTAATAGATGTCCATGTCGTTTGGACTTGAAACTTTGTTTATTTTCAGAAAAGTTTCCGATTTTCATTGCACATCACGATTGTCTACCCAAAATAGCGAAATTTGTTTGCAAAAATACCCGCCAATTAGTGCCAAAATATCAATCACAAGCAATTGAAAACAAAATGCAATTTAAATCACAAGCAATTGAAAACAAACTGCTATTGATTATCATCTAAGGTAGTAATTTCGAAAACAAGCACACACACCCCGAAAAAAACGCTTGGGATAAGCGCATAGTCGTAGCCAAGGGGACCATTCCCCCCACATTTCTAGGGTTTCTTGCCATTTCGTGCTTTGAGAGGCGGTGTCCAAAACAAAATACTGTTGCTCGCTTAAAGTCAAAAGATTTGCCCGCCACATATTTGTTGGCTCGCTACGCCACTAGGTAGGCCTACGTGTAGAGACGAAATCCCAAAAAAACTCGAAGCAATAAATCCTGGCACGTTGCCCTGGAAAGTGTTTATTGCATCACAAGGCCATTGAAAATGATCAGACAATGTTTTTCACATCACAACGGGAAATGTGAAGTTTGTAGTTTGCAGCGAGTCAATGACCGACTTCTGCTCATCCATTCAATTTTTTGTATGAAGTGCGGCTATGTCGCTTTAACGCAATTTTAGAAACATAATACAGTAAGTTGAAAAAAATTGATTAGAGACAGCAGAATATGGGTAGATAAAAAGTATCTCAGTTCGTGCTGAGCTGAACTTTTGTCCAAAAATTGTTGCTGGCAGGTCTGATGCTAATCAGTAGTCATCCTGCTATAGCCTACAGCTAATCTAGCGCACTTCATTTTTAGCTTATATCTGACATATGTAGTGTACGTCTACGTTTTACGGTTAAGTGTGCTGTTATGAAATTTATGCTGTCACTGAGCGCTCTAACCTAGCCTGTAGCTAACTGCATTGTAAGTTTGTTGTAGCGTAATTTTGATGTCTTCGCTTAACTAATAAAATGAGCTCCACTCATTCATGAAAGCTTGTAAGAAAAAACAGTATAGTCTTCTGCTTATTCAACTTTTGTCCGCAGCCTGCTGCTTATTCAACTTTTGTCCACAATAAGCCCAAACCCATCCAAAGTAAACAAGAGTTTAAATACTTACGCGTAGTTTATGTAACATCGGGACCATATTTATTGTATAAAAACTTGCTTATTAGAAATTTCATCTTTAGTGAAATAAACACATTCGGACCGCCCAAATTCAGCAAAATAGGCCTTGCATTTAATATTTTCGTCCTTATCCCTGTGCAGGAAATGGTTTTAAGGTTATCCAAAAAAATCACCCCAATGGACGTTTCTGTGTCGGGAACCATCGATCAAAAAATTTGTCTAAAAAAATTTAGGGGCGGCTTCAGACCCCTTAGCCTCCCTGGATCCGCTTGTGCCCGTATAGCCTAGACCTACAGTTCTAAACACAAGCATGCCTTCATGTTGGAATGAATGCAACAAGGTTAATATTGGTCAGTGCGACATACCGATGATGACGTAACAAAGCATAACTTGTTGTGCTTGGCTGACTGTTATACCTCACTTGATAGTTCAGGCACGCATCCTAGTAAACAACTGACAGCATGAAACGTGGAATTGCCCCTAAAAATGCTGTAGAAACAGTTTGATTGCAGGCCTGCTTTTAATTTTCTGTAAATTTTACAAAAACCTTCATATCTGATTTGTCAAGACAATTTATTTCGCGACCCAAAATTATAGTTTGCGGCCCCAAATTGGTCGCGACCCATAGTTTGAGAAGCACTGTGCTAGATCATCGTCTGAAATGTAAACAAGTCCATGTTACTGCGATATAATAATTCCAACAGACACAAAAGTTCATTAGCAAAGCAAAATATATTCACTAGCACGTTTTGTTACTAATAGATGCCCAGACATGGCAGATAGTAGAAAGGTGCACATGGTAGATAGTAGAAAGGTTCCTAATTTTGTGTCTGCCGGGATTTTCTGTTCAAATATGTTTTTTCGTGGTGAGTCTATTTGGAGTTTTAAAAACACCTCATTGGCAATTCTGGATTAGTATCTATTCATTAGCTAATTGCAATCTAGGTACAGGATTTTTCGTACTTGTGAAATTCGGTATATAATGATAGTCACATGAACGCCCATAGAATTTATGATTTAACAGTTGTTCGCTTATTCAAGTGCATTTTTGACTTAGGGCCCCGGGCTGTTTGTGTGCTACAGGCACCACGCCACCTTAATCCGGCAATGATTCTGTATCTTGTGTGCTGGTTGTGTTCCATGCAGCTCTTCTGTACACCGTGTGCCTGGTTAGAACGCTACAGTAAAAATTTATGAACGCTACAGTACCAATCGACCCGGCCGAGGGTGGAACTTCAGATCAACCAGCACCTACACCGACGCATTTACCACCAAGCCACGGGCTGGTCTATCGTCGACCTTGCTTGGTCCCGTTTTGGTGTGATGCTGGTGGAACTATCTGGAATTGCTGAAAACCTTGAAGCATTCCGAGTGCTCCTGGGGCCGCTGCACCCGCGGACCCCCCCAGAAGAAAATCGGGCGTAAAAACGAATCGATGAATGCTTACGTCACGACATTTTTTCACACGCACATTTCCAAAAAAGGAAAATTTTAATCTGCTAGCTTTGTATGTATGTGTCATCAATGGTTTGCGTCACCAACTTCTTGGTTGCACTTTTGTGAGTCACTGCTGGCATAACGCATGTAAACTGCGTAACTCCAGCCGAACTGAAGTTTGGTACAACAACATTTGGTGTCTTTTAAAGTAAATCTATGGCATCACTTAACTGGTGCGTGTACCCATCTACTAGATTGTAGTTCAGTAGATAAGCAATAAATTACTCACGACAAACATTTATGCTTCCTTTTTTCATAGTCAGAACACTGCGTCTGCCCAACAAACGAAGTCATCCTTTTCATGCGCGGTAGTCCATGTGCGCCAAAACAAATGCAGCTTTTTCCGCAGCTTCTAGAACCACTCAGGCATTTTAACCAACTTGAATGTGAGTTTCAGGCAGGGCAAGCGAAACGAAATTTTCCAACTGGTTTGAACAACGAATATCAACGTGTATCTTTAAACTTTACTGAAAGAATGTCAAGGATATTAGGAAGATGTGAGATTTTTACAGAGAGTTCATGATCTAACGCTTTGCGTCATGGTTTACAGTTGTGAAACTTATAAAGCTCGGAACACAGACTTGGAGGGGTAATACAAATATCGTGGGACAACGGATTTTTGCCTGAAAAATGTGTTCGTGCAGAAATTGTAGATTTCAAAAATATTCTACAATTGAAATTCTCTATTTAATAAAAAGGAACGTCTAATTAAAATTTCAACCAATTAATACCAAAAAATACTTAAATTGACAAAAAAGATCTCTATGAAAAGATTACAGTTCCCAAAACTAAAACCTGTTTTCAATGCTTCAAATGAATTTAGCCTCAGTCGTTTCCAGTATTTTTCTTCAGCCGCACCCAATCACCTCTAAATTCCTGATTGTCCCCCGTTATGTGGTGATATATAAACCTTATGATTTGAAAAGTGAACTACGTTTTTACATATGCTTACAAACCTGAAAAAAATAAAAAAAATTAAATTCGAACATTTGGAGCCATACCTAGTCAGTCGGCCTCAATACCCCCCTTACAACTAAAATTTCACCCCCGCGGAGCCTAGCCTACCCATCATGTTGGGAACCACTGCTGTAGCCAAAAACAGACTAACTGGGGCATTACAGTCCTCTTTGCATCTCCCTTCCTACGCTTATATTAAGAAATTCTGAATGTGAATGAGCCACTACTCTGAATAGAAAGATACCCAGCATAAGCGTAGCCAGGGGACCAGGGGGCCATACTCTCCTAATTTTTAGAATGTCTCGTCATCTTTTGCTGCGAGAGGCGCTATTCCAAACAAAATGCTGTTACCCGCCTAAAATCAAACATATTGCTCCCCCCTCAAATTTTTTGCACCTCCTAAAACATTTTGGTCTGGCTATGCCACTGATTCCCAGGCTTGTCCATGGCAAGGGATTCACATGAGAACAAAAATAACTCAAGAAAGGTCGAGACGAGCTTTGTTGGCGACATCGACTGTTTTAAGCGACCCAGAGGTCGACTCGGGCAAAGACCAGGTGACGTGATTACATCTTCACCCTTGCTTGGTTTCATCTTCTTGTCGAGCCAGCACAAATATCAAAGATGCTGAGAGCCGAGTTGTATTGCGAGACCTCCTTGAGCTGCGGCCCCCGCAACCTTCTCCAGAGGTAACGCATGTGAGCGGGTCAAGTTTATTTATTTATTTATTTTACGACAATCTTGCCACAGGCGGTAGCCTGAATGGTGTAATTTTGTCGTGTCACGTCAAGCTTTCAAAATACAGCACGAGTAAACTCACAAGAAACATAAATAATACGCAAAACGAATACACTGCTTTACTAGAATCTATTACAACATTTACGAAATTCGTCAACAGCGTTAAAAATAGCTACAGAAACGGCAGTCGGCGCATCAGGCACACCGTGTAGATATAAGCGCAACAAATCAGTATGACCCAAGCGCTCAAATCGTTCAGCAAAGCCGGTTTCGTTCAAAACATCATGAACTTTGTTATGAAGTGCTGTTCGTGCTGCGCAGTGCATGTTACAATGGAAGAACAGGTGTAATTCGGTCTCCATTTCATCACATATACAAACACGATAGTTGTTTTTAATGATATTTAGCGGACTGTGGGCGAAGCGAAGCATACAGCGAATTGAAGTCATCTGGGGATTGAGTCCTAACAAATGATGAGTACTTTTTTTTGATATGTGATAATGGGAATTTAAGCCATTCATGAAGATGGAGTGGCTGGCTGAAGATTTGATTTCCAGTGGTAGAGAATTCCACAAGCTGGAAGCCTTAAGGAGGAAGAAGTTATAGGACAAGGATTTTTTAAAAAGTGGTATTTGAACATTTTGATTGTGACGTAAAGCATACGGAACAA
>JGI24158J21664_10004121_pt1 | contig 18591 bp, 12 predicted proteins | sample Ectturendosymbi3_FD_21664 | JGI IMG/M metagenome (IMG submission 21664)
TATAACATATGTCATGTGTCACTAGTGTAATACATGTGCCAGTGCCATTTTCCAGTAGTGTGAGATATGTCACGTGTTGCTAGTGTAATACATGTGTCATTTTTCAGTAGTGTAACACATGTGTTATTATTGTGTCATGTGTCGCTAGTCTAACGCATGTGCCATTTGCCGGTAGTGTGATGCATGTGTCATTTACTGGCGGTATAACATATGGCTTGTGTCGCTAGTGTAACAAGTGTGATTTGCCGGTAGTGTAACACATCTGTCATGTGTTGCTAGTGTAACACATGTGTCATTTCCCGGTGGTGTAACACATGTGTCATTTGCCGCTGGTGTAACACACATGCCATGCATTGTCAGTGTAAATTTTGTTACACTCGAGATGCATTCACAATTCAGCAACAACTGAGCGAAACTACGCATACGTTCAAAGGTACTGGCAGGCAATGTGCGACATAACTGGCAAACTTGTAAAGTTTTTTTTCTTCTGCTTTAACTCATATAAAAAAACACCAAACATTCACTCGCTTTTCCAAGTGGTGACGGTAACATCCGGAAGCGTGACGTTGCAACATATAACGTATAAGCGTGCATCACACACGGTGCCGAATACTGGGTCGTTCACAGCAAAACTGCGGCCTGTCGAGAACCACTGAGCCAGAAGAGGTTGTTGCACGAGCAGCGCAAGACATTGTTCGGTTGACAAGCGGAGGAGGGTGATGGCAAACCTCAAGCAATCTCTTGCATCAAACATAGCAAGAGACCGACATACGGAATAAAGTGCCTTCGTGAATTTTACGTAAAAACAAAACTTTTGAAATCAACACTCGGTCTCAGCATCTAAATGTTTGAACCATATCGCATTCTGGAAAACACTGCAAAAGAAGCAACACCCACTTTGCAGGATGCAGCTGCATTCGGCGATCATCGGGTGTCCTAATAAGGTCAACACGACGACTTGTTCAAGTTCTGGGTCGGAGAAGAAGGCACGAGGGGAAATCCCGCTGCTCAGCTCGACGTCAGGAAACTGTACAAGCAAAGACATGCGTCAGTTCATGACGTCATCACCTGACAAGCGGTGGGACAACCAGTCAACTGTACCTTGCAAAGTGGCCCGATGACGTGGCTGATTGCGTCATTGAAAGGACACACATGGAAGCACTGGGAGGTGATAGCGTGCAAATGGCCTTGCTCCGTGCTGGCCACCATCCTGTACATGAGGTCGGTCTGAAGGCCTGAAGCATAACAAACAAAAAAAAACGAGAATTATGTGGATCTTCTGACACACGTAAGCAAATATATTTCAGAGCGGGTTTTGCAAGCATAGGCGCAGCCAAGGGGAGCCAAGGGGACCATGCCCCCCAATATTTCTAGCACATCTTGTCGTTTTGTGCTTTGAGAGGTGGTGTCCCCAAAAAAAACTGTTGCTCGCTTAAAGTCAACATATTTGGCCCCTCCCACAATTTTGGGCTAACTGCGCTACTGTTGCAAGGTATAAATGATGAGTGGATGAAACTGTAGCAAGACGGCATAGACTTTGTAACATCAGCACTTAATTTTGACTAAAAAGTTTCGCCAAAGCAAAATCGTATTGTGTGAGCTACACAGAGCAAGTCACTGATGACAGAGCAGACGCATTACACGAAATCAGGCCAGCTTGATGTGCTGAGGCGTTTTCTCTGGCAAGAACCAATACAGTGACAGGACGCTGCCACCAGTTGTCAATTTCATAATACTCTTCCGTGATTGGCTCGTCAACGCTCGACGGAGGATTGAAGTAGACGGCGTAACTGGAATGAACACAACCAGAACATGATCACGTGACAGGAAGGGACAAAAGNTTTGTAAAAGAAATGAGTAAACCTGAAATGCATTCAACTTCATTTGTAAANATCGACTAGCTTCTTCACCGTTGAAACAACAGCTTCTCCAACTTCGAGTCGTTTGACTCACGCGTCGAGTGCATAACAGAAAAGCGAACTGCAAAACCAGCTGTGATCAGGAAACTGACCACAACTGCAAGTCTGCAACTGTATTTTTTTTCTTCCCTTGAAATTATAGACAAAACACATTTATACAGAGTTAAAGGTGCGTTTTCACGTATCTACAACATTCGATTGTAAGTCTCAAACTAAGAGGTTGCTCGAATGCTAGCATCGATTCCAAATGAGATTTGACAACAGACAACTCTATTTGAAAACTACGTCGCAAACCAGAATAAGCTCTGCAGGAACGGGCACCTAGGACGTAACGTAGTTAAAACAATCACCATGGATATGCTTCCAAGGATAACTTCCCCAACCACCAGATCTTCCAGGACAAAAGACAAACAACATCAATGGAGAGCGAGGTTAAACAGTCGCAGACATCCTACTCACCGTGACGACACATTCAGCGACGTCACTTTCCGCTCAGTCAGCGTCATCCTCTTCAAACCTTCTATCGCGAAGCCCTGGTCGCATGCGATTGTTAACACGTCGCCGAGGTACTGGGGAGGGAATCGCGACGAAACAATGAGACAAATACGCGAAGGGCGACACGTCGTCAAGTGCGGCGTGGCGACGAGCTTCGTAAGAACGCTTCCGGTTGCTAGGAAACAAACAATGAGGATGTTATTGCAGTGTTTGATGAACGTGGAAGCAAGCATCGAGTTTTTTGCCCAAGATATACAACTTGAGCCCGCAACAGTATTTACAACCACGAGCTTCATATCAGACTTAACTTTGATGTTATAAATAAACACTGTAATTAAGCAACTAGCAGAAAACGATAAAGACTCTGACAGTACCCATTGTTTTAATTTGCAAATAATTTTTCAAGACATACTTTCAAAAATTACAAGCTTTGTTTTACGTCACAGGGAGCTCCTGAGGAAGCTCAATCCAGTAGTAATTGCAACTAAATTTTGATTTCACAAAACAGCAACAGAATGTGTCACACACCAACTAAATGTTTAGAGAAAGTATTCTAAAGAGCATCTCCAGCTCAGGGCTGGGGGGCCGCAACTCAAAATTTCAGGCTCCAGCTCCAGGCAACTACAGTTTTTAGTTCCGGCTCCAGAACAATTTGGTCCATTATGAAATGAAAAGCATTGTATTATTTGTACAACTCGCTTGCAACACAGACTAGGGGTGTGAAACCGGGGCCCAAATTTCAGGCACCGACCCCACCATCTGAAAGTTTTGAACTCCGGCACCACGCCCCTGGATCAGCTGCAGTTCGCAGCGCCCCACCCCCCACAAACTCCCACCAACGTCACTAACCCGACAAACTGTTTTCAGATGATGAAGAGTTGCTCCTGCTCTTCGTCTTGCCTTTTCCATTGATTTTGGAACTGGGAGGAGCAATTTTCTCCGTCGCAGGAGGGGAGGGGGACGTCAAGTCGTCATCGGATTCGAATCTTCCACCGAACCAAACAGTCAACTGCTGTTCTATTCTTTCCACACTCCGCGGACAATGGAATACGTTCATTTCTATAAAACCAGGAAAATAATATTCGAGAATCCAGTTTGTGTTTTGTGCGTCAAACTATACAGTAAACTGCGAACAGTGGACATTGCTCATTCAACGAAACTACATACAAAAACTTACTTTTTAATTTTGTACGATTTACAAACAAAAACTTAATTTTAAATTATGTACGATTTACCAACAAAAACTTAATTTTTAAATTTAAATTATGTGCGATTTACAATCAAAAACTTACTTTTAAATTATGTATGATTTGCGAATAAAACTTAATTTTAAATTATATACGATTCGGACTGTGTTAACAAGTTTTTACCGGCTATGTCCACTTATGAAGATAACATACAGCGAAACAACACAAACTTTGCCTAAACGAGGAAAATGGACGTGCAAATTGTAGCAAAGTTTTATATTTCACCTTAAAGGAGTTTCCACAACTAACGCATCGTTTTTCAAACCTTCATACGTTTTTACACAACAAGTCACGCTCCAAGATTGATGTCGATCACCAACGCAATTGCAGAATAACAAAGGGAGCGTGAAAGATTCAAAACTAAAACAGAACCAAATTTCCGAGGCTAAATGTTCACATCAATGTCTGCATGGGACTCCAGCACGCCACCTGTTGGCAGCTTCATGTCACCCCTCCTCTTTGAAAGCTGGTCTCCGTACAGAGCGTTCAGCGAGTTGCGGTCAGTCAGGCGTGCAAGGACGGGGTCTTTGGGGCCAATGATGCCTTGCACTTTCTTGATCGCCGACTTCCCCCTCACCGCCAGAGAAATGCAGGGAACAATTTCGGTTCGATTGCCGCAGCTTCTGTATGAGACTGCNCAGCAAAGAATATCTCACGTAAGTCGGGCGTTGCTATTTCTGCAGCAACAACATTCTGCGGTTTCCTCCCCAGTGTGCGATCAACCCATTGTATCGCCGAGCGAAGCGTTTTCAAAATTTACCGGCCGAAAATAGTGGCAGCACTTTTTTGGAACTTCTGTACCATCAATAAACATCCAGGATTTATTTTGAGGTTTGACTTTGATGACTGCTAAGACATTCTAAGCGACCGCAACTATTTTATCTAGATACCGAGATGGTCAGAAAATCGAGGTTGTAGCTTATTTTGGTTGTGGTCGTAAAGTGCGGTTCTTCCTTATTTTGAGAGACCGTTAGTAAATTTGAGAGACTGTTTCGTTCTCTGAAAACGCCTAAAAAACACTGCGAGCACCGATGCAGTATCTGCGCGGGATGACTATGAAGCCGGCTGTGGCGGATTTTTGAAACGGGCAAACACAGCAAAGATTAAATATCTTGTTTTGCTACTGAGCTTTGTTCAAATGATCAAGGAACTTTATTTACCAGAATAAGTTGTCCTTTTCCCCTAGCAATGCAAGGCCTTACGATTACTAGTTTTCTTTAATATAAGTAAAGTTGTGGTAAATGCGAAAAAAATCTGACCGAAATTCAGGTGTTATCAAACACGTTTTTGGCATAAAGCGGTATAAGCTGGGCAGGGTGCAGGAGCAAAAAAACTTTTAGAAGTGGACGAAGCTGCTCGACCAGTGCGAGGCGTCCACGTCAAACGCTGTCATGGAAACGTTCAGAGGTAACAATCATGACTGGTCAACCGTAACGTGAATTCAGTACCTCTTCGATTGTTAGAAACGAGTTATTTTCGCAAAACGTGAACAAAGAAACAAAACAAACAAGATTTTCGGCAAAAACCTATGAAAGTCAAAAACAGGAACAACCAGTGACACCACTCAAACTTTCCACTCGTTGTTATCATTATTTCGTAGCGATCACGTGACTACTTACGTATATTTTTCTGCACAGTGCCGTTTGTGACGAAAGAAAGCCTCAGACCGACAATGTCCAAGCAATAAAGCTGAAGCTTTATGATCAGATCCATCAGACAAACGGGGTAAGTGAACGATTCCCGTTGCAACAGACACACTGTCGTCTGCGGAGAGCACGGCTGACTGGTCACAACCACGATGACGTATGCAATCGCGTCACATTTTAAACCAAGTGCAAGTTTTGTTTTGCTTTCAATGTACAAGTGGCTTCAACGACAAAAGGCAGAAAGATTGAAAACATGGGGCTTTACCCAAATTCTTCTACGGACGAAATAGGTCCACCCGTCCCACAAGTAAATACATCTGGACAAATCTATGAAAGCAACTGATTCTAAGCAATTTTTTAGCAAATGTAGTCAAATCAGTTTTACCATTTATTCGTGCAAATATCAACAACCTTTCTACAACTCTGAAAACAACTGAATTAAACAGGATCGTCCCATGAGATTTTGTCAACCAAAAAGCCGTATTTGTTCTTGCATGGCTTAATGAAGCAATCCCTTTCTCGGATTCGCAAACACTTCTGGTATCAGCGACAAATCACAACAGTCTATTTACATCGGATGAGATTGACCGAAAAGCTTTTGATGTTACTGGAGGCAACAATCCCTGAAACATTTTAACAAACGTATTTGTTAAAATACGGCGTATTGGCATGATCGGTTGACAACATTTATATGCCATCCTTTCTGTTAAACAGCGGCATGCTGGCTTGGAAGGTCATTTACAACAAGACGCCCACCATTGTTGACGGAACAAACGGTCAAAGCGGGCGCTCTCACCTCAAGTTTGTTGTTCTCGCTCTGCAGCGCCGCCAGTGACGACTGATCGTCTACCGGAAGAGACTTCCAGAAAAATCCGGGTTTGCGATTCAGCGCTTTCTGGAGCAACTGCGAGAAAAAGTTGTGATCTTCAGCTTAACTATGACCGACGCAGCACGGCATGCTGCTGCTAACAATTAAATATTCCATATATGTTTGTCGCATCAGTTGTAAAATGTGACTTGTATTTCCCTCAATCTAGGAGTTATGTTTATGGAGAGACACCATTGCGAGGAGGGAAATCTTGGACAAACTGATTTTTCGCTGCGGAAAGGTTCCAGTTGGAAGCAACAAACGTTAACTTCAACGCTCAGAAATTCCCAAAGTGAAAAGAATAGCTTGATCTGAGTTAAAACCCACCATATTTCTGCAGAAAGATTTCTCGAACTTATTGTAATTGTCTGAGGACCAGGTGGGTCCAAAGCCAGTCCTTGGGTTCCGGCAAAGCAGAGTTTGTAATTGAAAAACGTCTACACGACCCCCCCCCAATTATTGGGGAGGTAGTACAACTTGCTTGATTAAAGCCATTCCGACTTTTGAACCTGTTTCAACGATATTAGTTACTCTGCAAGCGGTCGACACAGAAAAGAAAGCGCACAACAACAGAGCTGCATTTTAAAGTCTGTTTGAAATCCGTGTGCTAGCATTGCACGCCTATTGCAACAAATCGCGCGTGCCAACATTGCACACCCGTTGCAACAAATCGCGCGTGCCAGCATTGCACGCCCATTGCAACCAGGAACACGGAAGTTGTTCGCACTGGGTAGAAACAGATTACAATGTGAAACAAGTTCCTGGATCTGATAGAGCTGCCACAGGTTTGTTATCCACTCTGAACTGGTTATAAGTTGGCTTTTGCAAAAACGTAGCTGTAAAACTACCACAACGCATTCGATCTGCAAAGTCCTCGCTGAAAAACACAAAAACTTCTTTCTGGGGTTGATGACCGCGTATGATCTGAATTATCGATATTTTCCTTCCAGGTGGCGATCCATGACGGACAGTTGTGTCAGAGTTGTGAATGGGCCCCGTTTTGAAGCCCGAACCCGAACCCGGCCCGACATTCATTTTCGAAGCTCGATTTAGCCCCGACAGCCAATTTTACCGAGTGAGTCAAGACATGTGCAACTGCGAGGTATTGTTGGCGTAGCAAAGTAAACGTGACAAAGTAATTCGGACTTAATCATTTTTTGTTGATGATTTAATCAACTCGAACCGGTTCGGTCCGACCCGAAAAGCCTGGCCCGACTTACAACTCTTGAGTTGCGGAACCGGATGCTCGACGCAAAACGAACAAGACGTTAACTCGATTATGCGACGAAAGATGACGTCACGATTGTTGCACGTCACGAAGAGAAGCATAAATGAAAGCAAGCGCTAGCAAGTAAACGCAATAGCATATGGTGCGCAAACAAAACAAACAAACCAGAGGGTCGTTCGTTGCGGTGATGAATGTCGACAAGGGTTTTGTGGAGCAAGTGATGGCGATTTCGTTCAGATGGTAGATGGGGGACTCTGGCCGGGAGTGCCATGGACAAACGTCCTGGATGCGGTTCGACTGCAGGAAGTGCCAGACCACTTGGTAGAAAGCGTTTTCTTTCTGAGCAGGCAAAAAAACGATAAGCATTCGACGCCGCATGTATGCTGCACGCTTTCTGAAGCAAATTTGCGGCAAAAAAACGTTTCTTCAAGAAAAGCAATATTTACAATTTAGTGACTTGCCAGTTAAGTTAAGTATGCCATCCTTTCTGTTAAACGGTTTTTCACTGAATTGATCAAAAATACCATATTTCAATATTGCGCCGTGGCAATTTTCATGAGTAGGGCTCGTTTTTTCACCAGTGTTGTGCTACTTGGGTAGAAAAAGCTTATCTTTGAGATTGCTCAGCACAAAAGTTGCTGGAAGGTCCACGAATTTCTTCACTGACAAGAAAACTCACAAGTGTCTCAGTGCTTTGTTTGATATTAATCTGACGCCAGGTGTCGCAAAAAGATGCTCACATGAAAGAAGTTTGAACTCTGAATACCTTCGGTTTCTTTCGCCGGATGTTGGTGTCCGGCTTAAAGAAAAAGTTCGGGACAACGACGGCGTTGACGACCATGCTTTGCGTGTCTTCTTGCCAGACCTGCTGTATCGACACGACGTTGAACGGGACTTCCAACAGGTTGTCGCATTCGTCTTCTTTGCCTGCACGAAATGGGGGCGTATTTTGTGGCAAACCCTGCAACTTTTACGTAAGCGTTTCCGATTTCGATAGAAATTCATTTTGCCGAGTTTTTCTTCGTATTGTTTACGGATAAATACAACTATTCAGAAGAATAATTACATCTTATAAATTACGTGGGAGCGCAAAGTCAAGGGAAGGCGGACGAGCTTCATGTTGCGGACTATTAACATGGCCAAAATAAACTCAATTACTGCAGGAAATTATTTCAACAAGCACATGCCCTTGTCTTTCATCTTTCTATTTTGTGCAAACAGCAAATTGCTTCAAACATCTACCTGCACTGTCGGACTTAAATGCGCGGAGTTGGAGGATGAACCCTCATCTTTGATTTGCGGTATTTATTCCAACTAACTGAATTTGGTAAGGAACTGGAATTGTGGGGCGTTTAAAATCATTCGTGACGTTTTGTCGATCAAACGTTTCATGAAAACGGCAGAAATTCAGTCAAAAACCATTTGATGTGTGTTACTAGCCGTTTCATAACTTGCTTAACAAAATTCTTTACGTTGCTATCATTAAAGGAGATGCAAAATCGAGAAATCGAGAAGCCTCCGTCAAGCACGAGCAACCAAACAAAATACTTTATAGGGTCGTTTGACTGACGCTGTTGTTCATTCCGAAAGTTCACGAAAACGAAGAGACGCGAAAGTCACAGCAGCTACAGGCGCGCTTGCGTGACGTCAACCGTGACCTCACCTTCCAAGAAACCGCCGCCGTCCGAGTCTTGGTCAGTGTCGGTTTCGAGAGCGAAGACATCGGCCCGCGGAGGGTCGTGCGGCTTCTCGGCGTTGTCAGGAACCTGTGGACCGAGAGGCTCGTGAAACACAATCAGCAGCAGGGCCGGTGAAGCAGCGAGGCGTTACTCACCAGTGCAAGAAGCCAGGACAGAAGGAGCGGGTATGTGAGGGGGAAACTGTTCCCTTGGTCGACTGGGATTGGTCGGTGCGCGCCTGACGTGCGCGTGTGAACAATGCACCCCGGTGACGTCATTTGGAAAGACAAGAGCGCCATCTTGTAAGTGTTGGTCGGGTCAACGGCCGGGGGCAGGATGTCCAAATGCGGTCCGAAGGAGGCCTCCTGTCGATTGGCAGAGTTTAGAAAGCGCGTATGCAGGATGCTCAGAAATAAATAGAAACGCGAACCATAGACCAACATACTCGATGAGAGAAGGTGATCAGGTTGTCGAGAAAATGCAGCAGATAGTTGTACGGTGCCCACAGCCACTCAAAACACTCATTATACCGATATTTGTGTTTTTCTGCAAGTGAACCCTGTTTTTTTATTTTGATTTTTTACACAAAATCCTCCGAATGTTTTGGTTTGCATCTATTTCACCAGATTCATGATCGCGCAGGCATTACGCGCTATGCCCGGGTGGAGCGGTCATCGCAGCAAACTTCTCGTCGATAACTCACAAAGTATCAGAATTCGATGCCGGGGTCATCGCAAGACTCGCAATTTGGAAAAATCGCTTTTTGTTCGAGAAGCGTGTTTTTGCGCTGCTGCTGGTCGGACGAAAATAACGCAGTGAAACAATTCGATTAACGATGATATTCACCAAATTACATGAAGTTCCGTGACATCCACGCAAATGGTAAAGTCACATTTATCACGTTTGCCACTAAACAACAAAGAAATCTGAAAGAAAAACACGAAAAATAGAACGCAATTTGATCACAGTCATTGAGAACGAAAGCCTCGTGATTTTGACCAAGTTCCAGATGAAGTCGTCAGAAGGAGTTTCGCACAAATCCAGAACCCGTTTTTACGGCATTTGCGCTGGTGGTGTTCGGCAACGGATGAAGCATGAACTTAAAACTCGCATATATTAGGATTTTACCTCAAACCTTTTCACATCCGTCATTCACTTACGAGCACGCAATTAGAATGAGAGTGCGGACAATGTGCAGCTTGTCATACATGAGATTTACTTGAAACAACGATGAAACAAACCCACCCTGTCATAAAGGCAAGGGAACAATTTGGCATCCACGTCCGACACGTTCTCTTTGAAGGTTTGCTCGAGCAACGCACTCAACTTCGCCCGATTTTCCCACGGTATGTGCGGGCTGGTGGGCTGCAACCCGGAAGCAAGTGACGTCGCGACGTAATCGGATGGTGGCTGAACATTGACAAGCAGTTAGTAACAACAATGGCCGTGCAACAGGTGGAAAAGTTGAACACATTCGTGTGTATCACAAAACATTTAAGTTCATCAGATACTGTACATTCAGCGGGTAGGCAAGGAAACGATGCAAGGAAAAAAATGCAGATGTGATTCCTCGAAGTTCTCAGTTTCAGTTCAACTGAAACTGGTTATTCGGCATAATTTGTCGCATTAAAGCCTAAGAGAGCTGGTGGAGTAGGTGCGTAAGTCATGTCCAACAATCCATCGTAATTTTAAAATGTTGCGTAAGTGGAAGATTGTCTTTCAACTGTCACCTGCTTCCTTTGGTTTTGCACAATGCTGTAAGGAGTCCTGGGCTGAGCTGAATTCCACCGCTTCTGCTTGTTTTCGCTCTCTAGCATTAAAAAAGAAAAACTTTGCAAAGCTGCAAAAAACACGAAACCAACACAAAAACCGACTCAAATCCATGCCTTGCATTCTTCTTTCTTCAACAAGCTTTTGAACGGCAGACCTTAGGTCAGCTGTTGAACAGGTTAACAGTTCATCAGCAGTCTTCGCCGGGCCATTTGTTGTGGGCCTAGAAAACAGGGATGGGTATGTCAGGTTCGCGTCGATCTTTTTTGAAAACAAATAACTAATCCCCGGCGCTTCACGCGCTATATCGTCGTTGAAGACTGTGGCTCTGAGAAACCAAACATAAACTTATTGCGAATAGCTCCAGGAATTCCAAGCGCACCTGGTTGAAAACGACTCATCCGTTTGCACCGACAGAGAAGTCAAAGGCCTAACAATCTTCTCTGGCGACGTGAGGCCTTTGCTTCTGTATACGTTGGTCGTGTCGGTTGGGTCTGTTTAAAAACAGAGCAAATCAGATTAAAATTGTTCACAGAAACTCCACGAAAAAGAAACAACATCAAACCTGTTCGTGGCTCCTCCGCAAAAAGAACCGTCGTTTTTCCAGACGACGATTTTTGATTAACTTTCGCCGTGGGTCCATTCTCAGTTAATCCTCCGGCTGATTTCTTCAACCTCTGACTCGCATAGATCCCGTCATCGACACCATTGCAATCAAACTTATTCTCTTCTGAGGTTGTTTTCGCTAGCAGTGTCCCCCCTTCGGGCGGGGGGGTACTGTGGCCGTTGGTCAAACCACTGTTAGCCATTTTCTCTTTGACGTCTTTAACTTTTTCCAGCGTCAATCGCACTAGTTCTTTCTTTGCTTCGATCGAATTCAAATCGGAAAAGTCCGTCGCGGATTTCCGTGAGCACTTTGGCAACGCGTGGGGGGCACTGTTGCCCGGCTTCACATTTGCTTCCTCAGCGGTTCCGTCAACACCGGGTCGGGAAATTGCAGGTGACGTCACTGCAAGGGCTTTGTCTTCTTTCAAAGTGTGCCCAGTCGCAACTTTACTTTTAAACCTGAAAATCGTTCAGACAATAACAAGTGACAAGACTAAAAAAAGAACAGAACCTGATCCAAAACGCGTTTCCCAACGCAGCAGGTTTTGGATTAATGAAGATTTTTACTGCAAGTGCTTCGCGGTGTTTTTTGGTGGAGCTGGACTATACATGTTGAAAAAAAGACTTCCCTCAAGAATCAAATTTTGTGCTGCGCCTGGAGGTAAGATATCCAGCACAGTGACAGGCATAGCAGCTTGTTGGTATCACAGACATTACAGAAAATGCGTATTTGGGGACATCGAAAAAAGTTGTACGTACAATTAATGTTTCCAACCCGGGTTTTTCCCGAATGCGAAACCTGGATTTTTCGGCTATTTTCTACTACCCGAAACCCGGGTTTTTTCAAATACCAAACCCGGGTATTTCAAAAAACCTGGAATTGCTGTTGCATTCAAATATTAATAATTCTGATAACACTGAAGTTGCAGATTGGCGCGTGTAACGGCCAAATCAGCACGTTTGAACTTTCAACTACTATCATGAGGCACGAGGTGCGGGTTTTGTTCGGTGACCATCGTACGTTCGTTGTTGGTCCGTTTATATTTCCTTCATTTGACCTATTTAGACGGATCGTGACGTCATTTTGCACATGATAGGCGTCTACGCAAACTTTAGTCTTTTCGCTGACCTAATTAAAGTCGCCTCTGAAGGAAAGCCAAATATTTTGTAGAAAGTTATTGCAAATTAAAAAGGAACGAATCGATTTTGCAAAGAATCACAGCTTGTATATGAACTAACACATAACAGCTTATAAATGAACTAACTTAGTAACTACGGCATACCTTTGAAGAACTACCTCACGTGGTAGTTGTTTAATTAGGTTTTAATCATACACATTCAGTTTAAAGACGATAGATATAATTTAAAAAATCACCAGCTCAGAGCCATTTCTTATGCACTATACAAGGCTCAACAAACACCAAAGTGCAATTTGTGCTCTGTTATACAAAAGGAGGTGGTTCAAGCATTGAAGCTTTGATCAACCATTTGTAATCAAAGGACAGAATCCATGTAATCCTTGGGAGTGAAGATCACAAAACTATTCCGGCACAGGATGAGATCCTATCACAAATTGTGAAAAAGGAAAGGAGTCTTTTTGAGGCTACAAAGAAGAGGTCAAATAGCCTTGAAAAACTCTTCCATGCCTTAATTGCAAGCAAGCCCAAATCAGTGGAACCACAGAGAGCTCTTTCAACCACGGGACTGTTTGTCACATAACTCAGAAACAGACTGAATGATGAAAGTGTGCTTTGATTGTCGTGCGTCAGTATTATAAACATTATTGGATAACTGTGCTTAACTTAATAAATAATGCGCAAATAAATTGCGCAGGGACAAACAGTGGCAATTCCACAATGATATTGAGTTTTTATCGGTCGAAATCGCATTCATTCCAAAACCCGAAAAAAAAACGGGTTTCTTTTCTCAGCTACCCGAAACCCGGGTTTTAAAATTTAGGCCCGAATTGTAAACACTACGTACAATAGCGGTACAATGCAAGGGTTTTAGATTTAATATGGAATTAATGATTTTGTGTATCTGAAAAATACTTTCTTATTATTTTTGTCACTGATTTTTTTCACGGAAAAGAAAAAATTATTTACTTCCACCGTTGCCTCGTATGATACAGTTACGGCATTAGCGCGTAGTGACATTTATCTATTGCCATTGCAATAAAAGTTGTCAGGAAATCTATACCGACGTTAAGTGCTGCGACGTTCTGCCGATTACAAAAGCTTTCAATGCTTGCTTGCTTGAAATAACATTTTCATTTGCAACAAAAGCCAAAAGCCATGTGCGAAAGGCAGAAGCACTTGAAGTCTACATGAAGTCCATCTCAGGCCAGCGCATGGACGGCCTGCCACAGCACACAGGAAGGACGCAGCCGAGATTTGTCGTATTCTTAGTCGTTAATACTTTTCCAACCAGGTTCTAAAAGGATTGGTGTAAAATAGAGGCGGGAACCTGCGGCCCGCGTGAACATTTGATACGGCCCGCATCAGAATTTTCGTTACCCAAGCTAGACACAAAATCGCGTCGAAACAAAGCTTCATGATAAGCGGATATTTATGATAGTACTGTCTATCATAAGAAACCTCTATCCCTCGTAGTAAGGTAAAGGTAGAATTTTAGGATGAAATCAATTGTTATATGCGACTCGCCAGCGATAATCCACAATTTATGCGGCCCGTGATAGTAAACAGGTTCCCACTCCTTGCTGTGAAACAGCAAGTTGACAAAGAATGATGCTTTCTATTCGCTTCAAAATTAGATACATATAATTTTACGCTTTTACGCATAACCTGATGCATTTAATGCATACAGAAGTAATTTAATCAATTACCGTCCAGGAGGCCTTAGAAAAATATGTTCAAAGCCTAACTTTAAACTTGGCTGTTGTGGTGGAAGCTGCATTAGGTTTTACTTCCAAAATCATCGCAGAAGAAGTTTTCGCCAAATCGTTTTAACTGCTGGATAATGTTGCAGAGTTTTTTGTGAAGGGCGTCAACGCACAAACAATAAACAATATTCCACCAACTTGTTCCTGACTGTTCTCCACTTTTCAAAATCATCTTCATCGCTGTCAGAAGCTGATTCCTCCTTGATATCGTCCAAAGCGCTTCTACAAACAAATAAGGTTTTGTTATCAAATTAATACCAAAACGAAACAGAATGAAACAAAAAGCCAGTTTCTTTGCCAAGGCAGATGACGCCTACTTAAAATTAACTATAAAAATACGACTTTCCAATAAGAAAAATTAATTATTTTCTATTTAATTTATCTTCCAGGAGTCAGAATTGAAATGAAAAGCACAACGCAGACAAATGCCACCGAGCACTAACTGACAGTTCGATAAACCACATGTAATAAACGTAAACAGAAACAGTATTATATCAGTCCGTGTTAGACGTTCAATGAGTCATATATTTATATTTTATCAAACGCATCAAATCAATCCGACTTTTCGTTGTTTTGAGAAGAGTCTGCCCGCCAGGCTGATGCAAACTTTATCAAGCGCAAATACATCATCAGCAAAATCTTACGAAAACTTCAATGCACATTGACTAAAACACGTGTGGCGAAGGTTTGAATAACTAATGTTCGTGTGACGCGATCAATCGGCGATAGACCATGTGTTGTTTGGCACTCGGCTTGGTCAGCGATTTACGTGGAATTCATCAGAGAGTGTTAAACAATATCTCCGCTTCGTGTAGTTTAAAGCGCTTGAACTCGACCATAGGCGTAGCCAGGGGGAGTCAGAGGGATCATGCCCCAACTTGTCGTTTTGTGCTTCGAGAGGCGGTGTCCTAATAAAATACTATTGCTCGCTTAAAGTCAAATACTTGGTCCCTCCCACAATTTTGGGCTGGCTACGCTATGCTGGGCTCGGCTGAAGTCTCAAATCAGTGCTTTACGATGCCGCGCATCGGCAATGAACAGTGACAACAGAAAACCTGCATGCTGAAACACCAACTGCAACAATGAAACGCTTCGGTAAGCACGAGGTTTTATTGTGACATGATATATATATGTTTGTGTGTGACACAAAAACCAAAACAATCAAAAGCTCTCGGTAAATAGGCTGCTGTGACGGAGTGAAAGCTATTGTTAGTGGCACGAAGCATGTCATCGTGTCCTGAGTTATTTCATAACGCCACTGCAGACCGTTTGCTGCAACGATTTAACGACGAAAATTTCCGAAACACGCTCCTTAAACTCACTGTTGCGGTGTCGATGTTGACGTCCCTCGACTGGTGGTTCCTCTCAGATGTTTGACAGGCCGCTTTGGAGATGGCTGTTTCTTTAAACACAGGAACAATGTCAAATCGCGCGCAGCTATTCAGAAAATTAAGCGTAGGATCAATCCATAGTGTGGTGGAATTATGCACAAACAGAATGTGGCAGAAGGAACAGGAAGTCGTTGCATTCATCCAAAAACTGAACTGAAACGATTTCCAAGGTTTCTAACGTTGAAACGCTTGATGAAAAGCAGCCCGCACACACGCTTGACCATGGAACACTTTCTGTCCCATCCCAGGCTTGACCATGGGACACTTTCTGTCCCATCCCGTAGAAACCTGTGACTGTCGCATCCCAGGGGAATCCCATGAAACGAATAATACGAAGTAGATTATTACATCATGTGCATGTCAGCCTCTACACAGCCGTGGCTGCGTCGCCTCGAAACCATCAATCAGGGGGCCACGAATGTCAGTTGTGCCAATAAACCTTCGTTTCAAATCAGCAACGATGGAACACGGGACAAATTTCAAGTCCCCCCCTGTCCCATTCCATGAGACAAATCACATTCCTATAAAAAAGCCTGGCTGCACCAATGAAAAACAGGCATGGTTTACACATTATCAGCAAAGACGGTCAAATTGCAATCCCTAAAAAATGCCGCAGTCTGTCCAGCGTTACTTTGCATGTATATAGACGTAGAAGAATGAAAGATACGTTTGGTTGAGATAGACCTGCGTTGGTTCGAAACCAAACACCACGATAGAGCTCAACCCTTGTATAAAATACCTACCAGCCTCTGAGTACAGGAAGCAAGGTATAGTTTGTTCGAAAATCACTGAGAAAGTACCTTCACGTCCACATTCAATGCTTTTGTCTCTGCCCTTTCTTTATTATCTGTATCTTGTTCTCGCAGGTCCAAGTAGATTGTGGTCGGCTCCGAACAAGTTAGTTCTGGTCAAATGTAATAATGATGTATATAACAGGCTGGTCAACTGCGCAATTTGCCAGCACAGTTTGTGAGCAGTGGTTTCAGATCCATTTCCACACTTCTCATCCCTACCACATAATGAAACCGGCAAATGCATCTTTCAAGTTAGATTTCAATTTTAAAGAAGTTTCGAGAAGATTCATAAAAATCGAACCCTCCTCAATCGAGAAACGAAGTTCGCAAGATTCGAAGCTAGGAATCAAACAAAGGAAGAAACAACCATATTTTCTGTCAACGAAGTGTCAATGAAAGTTGATGACAAAAATAAAGAAAACTAAAAGCAAGACATGACTGGGAAGCAGCAAACGCACGAGGTAGCTTCGCCTTTTTTAACAAATAAGAGGCGTGGTTCTAAAAACTAATGACGACTAGATGCCAGCACAGCAGTTTTGTGTTTAACGTCTTTTGGCAGCTATGAAAAAAAGAAAAGCACCATCACGACACTTTACGCGCTCTGCATTTACTATGAAAATCGTCTAAGCGACGCGCAACAATAATGTCAAACAATTATCGCCATTACCGCGATATTTCCTCCCACAAAATCGCCCACACATCCGTTAGAACCAGGGCTAATACAACCTCTACATGCGACCAAGCATGGTCGTCTGGCATTAACGTCTGTTTGAATGAAACGTCAGTGACTGATGAGCAAGATGTTTGCATCAAATTGTGGTTGCTAACAGCTACCTAGCCTGTTTCCGCTAGCTATGCTTGTTTCAGAAGTTCTCTTGATAAGGGTCGAGCAGTCGAGCGAATCAGCTTTCTACAAACGAACCCAGTAAGTGCCATTTTCGCCTTTTAATTTTGCTTCAATGGTGCTGTTCAAACGGGTATGATTACCTGCAAGCGCAGGAAGCAAGTTCGCGGATACTCCACAGGAATTGGTTTTCTTCAAATCTACACATAATAAAAAAAAACAACGGTATAACGAAGGAAAAAAGAATCGAGATAAATGAATTATTCTTACACATAAGCTTTCGGCTAACACGAAATGTGGTGACAAGCCGTTCACAAACACACATACTTCCTCCAGGATCTTTTTTGACGTGGCTTTCAGCTAAAAAATGACCCTGAGCGCCTCCTGCGCTTCCCGCAGCAAAGTCATCGCTTCCTTTGATCTGTGGTTCGTTCACAGCATCCCTGGAAGGTCCGGACTGTTCGATGCTCAGCTGCTCGAGCTGCGCCATCAGCTCCGAGCATGGGCTCTCAATGTCCCGGCATTCATCTGCGTGCATTTTATCGTAACAGCTTCGGGATTAGAATTAACTTACAGCAGACTGACAACTTGTAAAAATTATGCCATAAAAGGGTAGGAAAAAAGTCGTGTCAGAACAAAAAAGTAATCGGAAAAAGAAAACGATATTTATAACGGTTTGGCTTCTTCGCGTTGCATTTTTCCAAAAAATTCAGGATCCTCAAGGACTTCAACAAAAAAATCAATTTTTGACAACTTCTACCTTAGCGCGGTACGGTAAATCTGAGTAAGTGACAGGGCTTGCTTTGCACGTCACGCAACTGGTTGGATTTATTCGAATAATAATTAATTAACATATCCTGTCATTGCACCATATCGTCATTTCGCACGTCGTAGTAATATACGATAGTACATCATCAGTATCAGCGTTATGGTTCAAAATGCTAGTTAAGGTGTCATTGACAGTCGGAACGCAGAGCGGGTGTCGTATTATTGGAGGGGGTTATAACCCAGGTATTATTGGAGGGGTTATAACCCAGGTATTATTGGAGGGGTTATAACCCAGGTATTATTGGAGGGGGTTATAACCCAGGTATTATTGGAGGGGTTATAACCCAGGTATTATTGGAGGGGGTTATAACCCAGGTATTATTGGAGGGGGTTATAACCCAGGTATTATTGGAGGGGGTTATAACCCAGGTATT
>JGI24158J21664_10004122_pt1 | contig 18590 bp, 10 predicted proteins | sample Ectturendosymbi3_FD_21664 | JGI IMG/M metagenome (IMG submission 21664)
TGTTTTAAATTCGACAAAGTAGGCAAACCTTCAAGTTCAACAATAATTACTGCTAATAATTATCAATACATCGTATCAGGAAAATGCACTGCCAGCATTTCACATTAAAATACATCACACTTCTTAAAAAATCCTATAGACCAAACCAGTTTTATCACCGGGCGGGATTAATTTCGCTACATTATTCCGATTGTGTTAGTGACAAACACGCAATCGTTCCTTCAGCAGGCCCGTAAATAGGGGGTAGCAGGGGGCGAAGTCACCCCCAGAAAAAATTTTGTCCTCCTGGAAAAATGTGCTGGACGAAGTTAAAAACTATTGGACATAGTTAAAAAAAATTGTTCCCCTTTCAGAAAACTCTTGGCCCTCTTAGTGTCTCAAACTGGTTACGGGCCTGTCCTTCTGTCTCAGGCCCCTCCGTAGCTGTCGGGCGCCGGAACAATGTGTCTGCTGGACCCCCTCTCATAGGTCCTGGGCCAGTAACCCAAACTCTGAGCTGCCAGTTAAACCTTTTAGAGACACTCCAATTGTGTCTTGTTCTCAAACATTCACACACTGTTGCGCTTATTTGCAACGTTGCCAGTCACAGCAGCAACAAATGAACGTTCATTTTCAACGCTTCGACGGTTGCTAGCCTATCTACACAGCACTATGGGGCAAAACCAGGCCTGTAACTAGCTAGAAGCATTTTCCGCCCCCCTGGAAAAATGTGTTGGACGCCCTTTAAAACTATTGGACACAGGCCGGTAACCACGGGGAAAGGGTGCGAAGCCTCCCCCGCAAACCTTTTCGCCCCCCCTGGAAAAATCTGTTGGGCATAGTTGAAAATTATTGGATATAATTTGAAAAATTTGGGCCCCTATCAGAAAACTCTTCGCTACCCCTGGTGTCCCAAGATTGTTACGGGCCTGATTGGACATAGCCTAAAAATTTGGGCCCCTCTCAGAAAGCTCTTCGCCCCACTCTTGTGCCCAGCTGGTTACGGGCCTGGGAAAAACCGTCTGATGGATTGGCTTTTTTGACGAATAATCGTGATATGACAGAGATCTTTAGGTGGTTGTCGAGGAGTTGTTCAAAAAGAAACGCAGACTGAATTTAATCTTTTAGTTGTGCTCGCAGGTACTTTGTGAAGTCAAAATTTGGCTATTGACATCCTCTGATTTGTTCCTATGAATCCACTTTCATACTTTTAGTTGATTTTGACTCATTCAATAGGCATAATCAGTGATATTCTCGAGGACAGCATTACACGACGCTTCGCTTTCCACTACTCTTAATGTTCATTGAAAACTGTTTGGTTAATAACTGCTTGGTAATGATCACTGCGAAAGCAAACTTTTTCTTGTCTTTGTTAAAATTTATGGATGCCGACTGGTAGAAGATATTTGACGTCATATCCTGTTGTAATAGACCAGAAATTGACCAGTGACCTCAAAATGATCTTTGTGCAAAATAGCTAAAGTTTGAAATCTGACAACATCAGTGACGGGCCCCTCCCGAACAAAATTCCTGGCTGCGCCACTGCTCAGTGGTTCTTAAGGCTTTCCAGTCCCGGGGACCCCTATTCCTAAAAATGTTTTCTTGTGGACCTTTCATTTGCGGATATGTCATAAGTCAAAGTGGTTGTTGTTGTTGTTTGTGCACTTGATGGTCAAAAGAAAACACTTCGGCATTCCTTGCGGGACAACCAGGTTTTTCATTGGGCACAATGCTAATTTGATTTTGGTGACGGCAAGAGGCGGCAGACCGAAGACCCTTTCAAGAGCCACTGCCATAGCTCATCCACGTGAAGGGAACGCTACACCATCAGCATTTCAGTTCTAGTCTTCATCTCCAGTAGCTTTGGACTCTTTCTCGATTTTGGTTCTCCTTGCGGATTTTCCCGGTGCTTTATGTCTTTCCGCGATATTCATTGTAACGTTCGCTGAATTCCCTATGTTTTCCTTCAGCTTCGCCACTACGCGACTTCCCTGGTTAATTGATTTATGCCTCTGATTGGTTGTTGACGCAATCCTTGCGTTTCGTTGCCGTATTGCTTTGCGACCGACGTTGATCATTTAAAGCGTTGTCGCGAGTTTCAGGTTTCCTTTTCTTTCACGTACTGTTATCTCGAACAGGTCGAGAGTTACGTGTCATCTGTCGCGCATTGAAAAGATATAAGGTCTTTTTTCTGCATTTACGGCAGCATAAGGCTGCGTCCCTCAATATTTTGGTTGATCATTCTCATGCATAGTCATCTTTCACGTGTACTGTGAACTCGAATAAAGCTTGCAAAGGGTGCATCAACTGATCTGTTTTCGTGAAGTTAAGTTTGTCTTGCTGTGGAACTGATCGAGCGTCAGAACTCTACAGCAATAGTTAACCAAAATGAGAAAATGCAGAAGGACAGTAGCAACGTTGATGTATCAATGGGTTTCGACAGTAGTATTCTTCAAGAAAGACTTGTGAGTATGAAGAAGTCTAGAAGTGGTCTTCTAGCCAATGTCACGAGGCTCCCAGGTGAACTTGAGGTGCTGTTTCTGGACATTGCCAATTATGAAGAAGCGTCAAGAAAAAAGGTCGCTTTGGATGAGGCATTCGGTAAATGTTTAGAATTTTGCAAGAAGTACAGTTGTGAAGTGCCGTCTGGTGAACTTTACACAGCAGAAAAGCAAGAAGCAGAGGCGACGTGTACAGACTTGTGTCGCAGGAGAACAACTTGTGATCAAAACTATGAACAGTTTGTGCAATTATGCACCGATAAAGAACCTTCAGCTAGTGATTTGTGTAATTCGGCCTCAAAAAGGTCCTCCGTTTCGTCCATCGCTAGGAAGCAAGAGATGATTGCGTTGCAGGTAAAGCAAATGGAGCTGGAATTGGGGAAAAGGCAAACGGAACTGTAGTGGCAGAAAGAGAAGGAAAATAGAGCTTGAGTGGGAGAAAGAGAAGACAAAATAGAGCTAGAATTGGAGACAGCCCGGCGAGCCCGCGCTCTTGCTCGTATGGAGCAACTGAAGTTGGAAGAAGCGATGTCTGCGGTAGGTTTCAAATCAGAACCCCAGGGTCAGTCGCGGCGTTGCGACGTGTTGGCGAACAACGGTTCAGGTGAGTCCGGCTGTAGTAAAAACAATGGTTCTTGCCTTGTGACTGAGTTGTGGACAGCAAACCTACGACAGTTTCTACGTATGCGGTTACATATTCGCCGGCAAGTACTGTTGGACCTCAAGCAGTTACTTCAACAGTTGGTGTTCTCGATGCGAATCCACGTTTGAGTGTTAGAGCTCCCGAAGCAGCGCGTTTCGTTCAGCTGCTGAGAAGCTCCGTCAACTTCACGTCGCTCATCAAATGCCTTCATCTCGAAAGCAGGTACGCAGCGTTTGTGTTTGGGGCCGGGGACGCACAGTATCGATGAAACGCCTGACGTTAACACGATGAAGAGAACTCAGTGGTCTTCGAAACTATTCAAGGTTTAAGCTCAGCGATTCGCGAAGGTATTGCTCTACCCAAAAGAAATCTACCTAATTTCAATGGTGATCCGTTGCATTACTACGGGTTTACAAAAGGATTCGAAGAGACCGTAATGCAACAGGTTTCTGACCCAGCTCCGCAACTGGCAAACTTGATCGACATGTGCCAGGGTAAAGTGCACGAAGCTGTAAAATCTTGGAACATCATTAGCTCACCTGCTGAAGCTTTAAAACGAGCTCTTGATAAACTTGCAAGCCAATTTGGAAAAAGGCATGTGGTTGTAAAGGCTCATCTAGACTGTATAACAAAGGAACCCTCTGTAAAGACCGATAAAGACAGTCTGGAGAAGCTAGCTACGGACGTGTTTAACTGTCACACGACATTTGTTCAGTGGGGATACGACTCGGAGTAAAATCCTTCGCAAACATTGTTGGATGTGTTTAAAAGATTGACTATTCATTTACAGAGAAGTGATCGGGTCGACGTTAATTCAGTCGGTTACGCAGGTACGTTTTCGCAGTTGCTGTCTTTCGTTGAAGCTGCAGATAGCGCTAATTCGCTTTTTGGCCAAGCTTTGGCCGAGACGGGCCGGTAAAGAGTACATCGTGCCGTCAAACTTTCCAAGTCAGGCCACGTGTTTGCGGCTCAGTGTGAAACTGTTGGAACAATGTGCAATCAGAAAGTGCTTGTGGACGTTTTTTCTGCGTGCGATTGCGATCATGTGCTGTGGAAATGCCGCAGGTTCTTGGATAAATCTATTCAAGAGCGCTGGAACTTCGTGAGAGGTAAGCGCTTGTGTTTCAATTGTTTGGGCGTTGATCATCTCTCGCGTAATTGTGGATGCAAGTCAAAATGTAAAACTTGCTCCCGCCCTCAGCATACTTCTTTGCATAAAGATTTTGTACAACGTGCGCCGAAGTCATCGAGTTCTGTTTGGAAAAAGGCATTTGGTTGTAAAGGCTCTGGCGAAAGTGATTCATCCAATGCGAAAAAGTCGACTGCTGACCCCGCTGTCACAGTTTCTGTGCTTACCGGAAGTTACAAAGTACGTCTGATGGTGCTTCCCGTTCGCGTGTACGGTGACAACGTCACAAACTTTGTAGATACTTACGCATTTCTTGACCGTGGTTCTGAAATGTCATTCTGTACAATGAAATTAATGCAGAAACTGCGTTTACATGGAAAAGAGGTCACGAAGAACATTGTTAGTTTGTCGGGTTCACGTTCGCACCATGGTAGCATGGTGACCTTGTCTGTAAAGGGTTTTGCAGAGTCCAACGTCATTCGTATCCAGGACGTTTTCGCTATTGACAGACTGCCGAAATTAACTGAGAGCATTCCTAGTGACAATGATGTAAAACGTTACAAACATTTACGTGGCTTGCATTTTCCGGAAGTGCATTCGAACGAAGTCAAGTTCTCATTGGTGCTGCCGCTCTCGAAGCGCATGAAATCACCGACTCCAGGTGTGGAACGAACTCGCAGCCGAATGCGGTAAGAACTGGTCTTGGATGGACGCTGATCGGTCCTGAGATAATTCTACCCTCAGGTGAGAAGGACTGCTTTGTCAAACTTTTCTCGTGTCGAGCAAAGTTTGCAGAAACAAATGCTGCACATGTTTGATCAAGAGTTTTGTGAAGATCAAGCGAATCCTGATGATAAAGCATATTCTGAAGATTTGCAGTTCTTAGCTTTAATGGACAAGGCGGCAAAGAAGGTTGACGGTCATTATCTACTTCCCTTGCCTTGGAAGGACTCCGACGTTTGCCTGCCGTTCAATCCCTCGATGGCACTGAAAAGACTCCTTTGCTTAAAGCGTACGTTCGAACACGATAACACTCTTTTTGCATTGTACAAAGATAAAATCGACGATTTGGTCCGCGATGGATACGCTAGAAGGGTGCCCGCTGAGGACGACAGCAAATCGAACAGGGTGTGGTGCATACCACATCATTCGTGCAACGCTTCAGGTAAATTTCACGTTGTATATGACTGTGCTGCTACGTTTGGAACGTCGCTCAATGAAAACTTGCTTCAAGGCCCAGACCTGACGAACACCCTCTTGGGCGTGTTGCTGAGATTTCGCCAAGGTAAGGTTGCTTTCACTGGCGATATTAAAAGCATGTTTTTCCAAGTAAAAGTGGATCCTCGATAGGGATTCATTAGTTTTTTTGTGGTGGCCGGATAATAATTTGTCAAGATCTCCAGTCGACTTTCACATGCTGGTTCATCTTTTTGGAGCGAAATCCTCGTGCGAGCTACGCCTTACGAAGAGTCGTCGAAGACAATGTGATCGATGCTAGCGAAGCAGCAGTTTCTACCGTTAAGACCTCCTATGTCGACGACTGCGTGAAATCCGTGGACTCCGAGGATATTGCAATCAAACTCGCGGAGGAGGTAAAATTACTTCTAGCTTCTGGTGGTTTCCAATTAACGAAATTCTCTAGTAACAGCAGGAAAGTGCTGTGGACATTTTGCCACGATGAACTTGCACCTGGCTTGAAGGATCTCGATCTTGGCGATCTTCCAGTTAGTAAAGCTCTAGGTGTCTACTGGAACGCCGAAAGTGACGACTTCGTCGTTCACGTCAGCCTGCGCGAGAAACCAATCACTCGAAGAGGAGTGTTGTCGCAGGCGAGTCAATTGTTTGATCCCATTGGCATGATTCAACCTTTTATTCTTCCAATCAAAGGTTTGCTGCAGCGAGTCTGGGGAAAGGTTTTCGAGTCTGGGGAAAAGTTTTGGAGTTTTTTCGAGTCTGGGGAAAAGGGGTCGAGTCTGGGGAAAGGTTTTCCGAATGCTCTGCGTAAGTTAAGACCGATGTTAGTTTTCGGTCTTTTGCGTGTTGGTGGACGTTAGCAGAATTTACCGTTTAAGTGTAGACACTTAACACCCGTTTATACTTCCGAAGAGACACCACGTAACCGAGCTGATTGTTGATCATTACCATTCGAAAGTTGGTCATTGTGGCACGCAGTATGTGCTGTGCTTGCAGCAACCAGGGAAAAGTTTTGGATTGTTCATGGACACTCTCCAGTGCGACATTACCTCAAACTGCCGAAAATGTCGTTTGTGGAAAGCTAAAGCTTGTGGTCAAATTATGGCACCCCTCCCCAAATGTCGCGTTACACCAGGGTTTCGAGCGTTTTCTTTCACAGGTGTCGACTACTTTGGACTAATTCTGGTCAAAGTTGGTCGTCAGCATTTTAAGCGTTACGGCTGTTTGTTCACATGTATGGCGTCTCGAGCAGTTCACACTGAGGTAGCTTATTCGCTTAACGCCAGTTCAAGCTTTCAGTAGATTAAATCATCGGAGAGGATCTGTTCGAGAACTGTTCAGCGTCCGGGGAACGAGAACTTCCTGCTTGCCGAGCGGAGTTGCATGAAGGTGTCCGCGATTGGAATCAGCTGCATCTTCACGAATCCTTGCGTCAAACGTGAAATGGCATTTCAATCCACCACTCTCCCCAGCCAGCGGCGGAGCATGGGAAATATTGGTAAAAACTGTCAAAAGTCTTGCACTGTCTTGCTGGCGAGCGTTCCTTAGATGATGAAGCTCTCCACTCGTTGTTGGTCGAAGTCGAGGGCATCATGAACAACCGACCGCTGACACCAGTTAGCGACCATCCCCAAGACTTGTCCGTTAACACCAGCGTCAATTTTTACTGGCGCGCTGATTCCTGCTGCCTGCCGGCGTCTTCGTAGAAGCCGATGGTTATCGACGTTCGTGGCGAACTGTGCAATTCCTGGCCGATTGCTTCTGGAAAAGATGGATAAAGGAATATCTTCCTCTGCTTCAGCACCGCCAGAAGTGGCTACAACCTTCTAGGAATCTTCACGTCGGTGATGTTGTTCTTATGTATGAAACCAACAGTAAACGTGGCGTTTGGCCCAAGGCCTTGGTGACAGACACTTTCCCTGACAAAGACGGTGTAGTACGCAGAGTTCGAGTGCGAACAGCAAATTCCTCTTTTCTGCGTGATGTTCGAAAACTTGCCTGCTGGAGGCGTCGGATTGAAACTACGTGATTTTTAGGTGACATTTTATAGTCGCCGAGACGTAACAGTTGCCTAATGATATCATTGACTGCTGAAATAAATGTGGTCTCCTGCACGAATAGCATTTAAGCGCTATTGACCTAGCTGTTGATAAAAGCAATTTTCTTTTCTTCATTGTCCATTGAATTAAAGTAAAATGTGTTATTTTCGTGTGAGTCTGTATTCGAGCGAATTTTGTCAGTTATTTAAACAGGCTGTAAAACCGTGTGCCCTTGTCCGAATTCGTGCGAACCTTTCAGTTATCGAGCAGTCTGTTAATTCGATCAGACTGCTGAATGCTATTCTCTATTTGTTTCGAGTACGTATTCAGTCATCACGTTACTATGCATGTTAAATGATTTCACTCACGGCGCTCTATCATTTGGGGCCGGTATGTAACGTTCGCTGAATTCCCGATGCTTTCCTTCAGCTTCGCCACTACGCGACTTCCCTGCTTAATTGATTTATGCCTCTGGTTGTTGACGCAATCCTTGCGTTTCGTTCCCGCATTGTTTTGCGACCGACGTTGATCATTTAAAGCGGTGTCGCGAGTTTTGGGTTTCCTTTTCTTTCACGTACTTCACGTACTGTATCTCGAACAGGTCGAGAGTTACGTGCATCTGTCACGCATTGAAAAGATATAAGGTCTTTTTTCTGGATTCACGGCAGCATAAGGCTGCGTCTCTGTTTTGGTTAATCACTCTCATGCATAGTCATTAACTAATTTGTTTTCATGAAATTAAGTTTGTCTTGCTGTGGAACTGATCGAGCGTCAGAACTCTACAAGTTATTCTTGCGATAAGCAATATGAACTGCATATTGGCCCTAATCCGGCCGTCACAGTTGCAGACAGCATGAACATAATTATTGCATTGCTGCTTGCTTATGGGTTTGTTTTCCTGTATATTTTTTTAAAGATGAGACTTGCTGTCCAGCTTTTTGATAGGTAGGGTGCAACGTGCCGCAGTTTATATTGCTTGTCGCAAGTATATCTTGAGTTGAACACCTCGTGCGTGTAACCTGAAAATATCACGCCATGTTTGGTGGATTCCTGCGCGTCGTAAGGATGAACAACTTAGTTTTGTTCTAAAATCAATCTTATTTTGAAACGTTACGCATTCAATAAGTTTAGTTATTCATGTGCATGTTTTCTATATATTTTTGTAATGACAGTATTCTCTTAATGTTACCTACGCCCTTTCGGGAACAAACACCACCTGGACTGTGCGAAACCTTCAAGATACGTCAAGCTTTTGTTTCTATAACAATTGTAGGTATCCAGTTTACACAAAGAAACCTGAAAGGACAAAGTACCTTTTCATTTCTTGTATTGTTTTTTTTTTCTTTCCACATCGCCACAACTTTGAAAGAGAAGACCGTTCGCCTGTTTTACGTTCGGTTTCAGGCAGCGACGTGGTGTTGAATTTGAAAAACAGCAGAAATTGGCAGAGATTGCAAGTCTGCCGAAGCTACTTTAAGAAACGAATTACTTTCAGAATAATATGTGAGTGAAAATGAAATGTAGAGTTGCATCTTTGTTATGAGTTAATTCAGTTTACTGGGACATACACAATAGTTTTATTCAAGGGAAATGTGGACAGTAAAAAGCTGTTGACGTAGCTGTCACGTCAAGCACCCCTCGACATTAGCCTAATTTTCTTCTCAAGTTTTGAAGGTGATGGTCGAATTTTAATTGGATTGGAAGTCGTGATGAAATTTGATGCGGACTGATTTGAATTGGATAGAAAGTCAGCTGCATGATCAACACAGTTGCGTCGTAAGTTCTGGGTCGCAACCGGTATCTCTCGTGGCGTTGTTCAGATCCACTTGAAAACGGTGCCGCTGCCTTTTGTCGATCGAACCGTATTTGCTGTAGGGTTTTATACCCGGGGTTCTCAACCTTTTCAGGCATGTGCCCCAACTGATAAACAAACAAAGGGTCCGTGGCAATGGCGTAACTGACGGAGGAAGAGGGGCGACCTGCCCCCCTGGCAAGCTAAATAAAAAACCCGGGTCCCAACTTAGCTTATACAGTAGTATTCTTTTGATTTTAAGTTGTGTTTTGCGTTTTGCAGAGTATTTTCCGGTTACTTAGGGTTTAATATAGCCATCCATATCTGGATTCACTATCATTTCTCAAGTTCTTTTTCTGAGTGTCGGTTAGTGGTCCCCATAGAGTGGCCAGTGGGCCCTTTTCAGCTACATTTTACCCCTGGCTCAAAACGTCTAGTTACGTCACTGGTCCGTCGTCCATCCCCTGTACAACTTCTGCAATGTGACAACTGTTCAGGGGCAGATCCATGGGGCGATTGGGGCGATCGCCCCCAATAAGAAGTACGAAAGTTGTTTTATTCACCATGCTTTTGTACAATTCGGAAAACAGCATTTGCGATATAAGGCCATTTTTCCGTCCATTGTTTTGCCACAGCAGTGTTGTGGAGTATACTTCATCTCTAACCGGTAATGAGATCAGACGATCAAATATTTTACTGAAATCGACCCCCGTAATCTTACTAGCTGGATCCGCCCCTACAACTGTTGCACATGCTCAGAGCAGAAATAAAAACAACATAATAACAAAACGTGCGCTACAATCAGTGCGAATGTAGTCTGAGCCTGTTTGTTGTTAGAAAGCAAAGATATTTCGAGGTTGAATACGTGATAATGCACAGATCAAGGCGTCTTCCACATTGAGCCTGCTTCTAGATTTCGTTTACATGGCAACAAGAGCAGCCTGCCCGCCTAAAAGTGCCTTCAGTTTCAGTAACTGCCAACTGTGGTTTGTGCACAATGTGGAAGGCTACATGAAAATTTCCAGGTGGCAGCAATTTCTAATTCATATTGACGAAAGAGACCGTATTATGACGTTTGCAGGTCAAGAACTACCTACGCTTTCAATTAAAAGGCTAAAGTTGCAAAACGTACTTAATTTCTATAAAACATCTACTCTGCAATGCGCTATTACCCATTTTTGTGCTCGTGTGTTATTCGATTACCCTTGTAATGTGGACCATGAGTCTGCGGCAAATACATAAATGAAAATAATAAATACCAGGCCGTGACCAGTCAAAAATTCTTCCGTGGATCACTAGCGGGCCATGGCTCACGGCCACAGGGTGAGAAAACCTCTTTTATACGGTGGTGAACATCTCTAATTGAAATTGTGCTGGATTATATTTATTGTAATTTTGTATCTTGCACTGCTCCGGAATGTGTTCAGTTCATTTTATATGTGACAACTGCGAGCAAACTTTAGAAAAGGTTAAAAATGTCAAGAGGCATCTTGCAGCGCAGAAAAAGAAAGTGTCAGTTCAGACGTAACAAAACGGCCGGGTATCTTGATGGCAGGAAACACAAAAGGTCAACACCGGGAAGCGACGGTTTTGTGCCACATTCAATGCAAGTAAACAGAAAAAATACGAGAGCGGTTGAATGAAAATGCATATGCATGGTCAATGATGCGTAACCAGTGATTCTCCCGAGTAAGGACGCCAGCAAAGCAGGATACCGTGAGTTCAAGGTGCAGAGTAAAACATTTATCAAATTTAATGTCAAACAGCAATTTGACAAAAACAGCAAACAAGAGGCTTGAATCAGCTCATGCCAGAGAGCAGAACTCAATCAGTAAAATCACAAAAAATGTTGGATATGTTTTCCACATAATAATTCTCTTTGTGCTGAATTAGAATCGAGGTGTGAAGCCCTGCACCACTAGCTCTCCAGTAATGGGTTCATTCCAACCAATTCTTGTCATGCAGTAAAATAAATTATTGAAAGTTAAGTTCATTTACGCCGGGAAGAGCTGACATCTTTGAAATAATCTGACTTGATACAAAATCCTGTATAACCTACTCTTATCGTCAACAACAAAGGTGAGCATAGGTAAGGAAAAATTGCTTGTATCATTAAAAAGCAAACTGTACGGTTTACACACAGCAAAAGAAAATACATGCTAAATACTGTAAAACGCAGGCGAGAAAGGAACTCTTGCATTCATTCGCACGAAAAATTTCTGATAAGTGAATTTGGATAAAATTTAAAATGTAAACCATCTTATTTTTTGTTTTATGAAGCCGTTAGAGAAACTGTGATAACGTTTGTTTACATTCGTGGATGTGACGAAGTTGCTTTGAACAGAAACATTTGAAGTCAACTCGCCACAAAGTCCAACATGTTTGAACAAAATGAATGGACGCTGGCTGAGCAGCTGAGAGAGCAGTGCCTCTCCAGCAAGGAGGAAGATCCAAAGGAATCTGCAAAACTTCTTCATAAAATTGGTCTTCTTTACAGACAGAAAAGTCCAGACAAACACTGTCTCATTCAGAGTGTAGGGCTTATGACATCAGCTATATTGCGGAACCCTGACAACAAGAGGAAGATGGAGAAAGATCTGGAAGAAGTTTGTTTGCATATCAACAATCTAGCTGAAGCTAGAAATAAAACGTTTTCTATACGACAAGCTGTAGATGACGTAAAAATTCAGATTGAAAATATGCGAAAAGGCGTTGAAGAAAAACTTCATCTTCATTCATCCATTCCTGAAGACACCGATGGTTTGGAACTAAGTTGTTTGCAACAAGCTAAAATAGACAGCATTACAGAGTTGCAAGAACTCATCACTCAACGATACATCAAGATTATGGAACAGATTAACGGATATTGTATCGCCATCATGGGATCAGCTCCCTGCCAATACTCACTGGTTGGACTGGGTTCGTTGGCAAAAAAGGAGATCACCCCGTTTTCAGATTTTGAGAGCATGATACTGTTGCAGGAAGGTGTTGAAACCAGAGATGATTACGATGTGATTCTCAACTACTTCCGATGGTTCGCCACTGTTTTCATGATAATCTTAGTGAGGCTGGGAGAAACGGTTCTACGCTTTTTGGCCATTCCTTGCCTCAACGATCCATGGAACAAAGAACACGACTGGTTTTTTGATGGTTACACGCCATGTGGCATCTGTCCCGATGGGCTTTCACCCACGGCCTCAAAAAACCCGATCGGACCTCCAGTGGACCCCGACGCTGACCCCCGGGAAACTGAGCTGATCAAAACACCGAGTGAAATGATAAAGTACTTGGAAAGTACAGAAGAAACGAAATTGAAAACCCACCTGGCTGCAGTTTTGAGTAGGATTTGTTTCGTTGCTGGAGACCGGACTGTGTACGACGATTACTCCGCAAGAGTTGATGACGTATGCAGAAGACGTGTTAGTGATCCTAGTGCAAGGAAGAAACTTTTCTTGAAAACAGAAGAGTTCAACTTTGGAACCAAATACAAGCTTCGAACATCGCTGACCATGGACATCAAACGCTTGCTGTTCAGGGGAGTCACCCTTTACGTTTCAACCTTGGGGCGTTTGTTTAATGTTCACAGACACTCGTGCCTGGAAATAATGGCTGATTTGAAAAGAATGGGTTTGGTAACCGAAGAAGATTACCAAAGAATTGCATTTTCCGCTGCAATCGCTTGCGAAGTACGATTACGATTTTACTTCGGAAGAAAAGGACAGGACGATTTCATTTGGATTGGAGAAACGGGTTTGGAAAAGTCGCTTGCAGAGGTCCACGAGAGAGCTCGTGAGGTGGGTGAGAGCAGCCTCATTGAGAGCCTGGTAACAGCAATCCGTTTGCAAAACTCTTTCGATCATCCCATCGCACAAGCTTCGTTGCTGTCAGGCTCACCTTTTTTCACACTCGCTGCAGCGGAAGTTTGGAGAGCAGCGTTTGTCTGCCAGCACTTGAGACTTTTTCAAAAAGCAGCCCGTTTATGCTCGATTCAGCTGCAAAATACACACAAATTGTCTTTCCAGGAATACGCGGACGTATTGGTGATATATGTGGACAGCCTAAGACAATCAGGTAGAGTCGAACAGGCAATAAACGAAATGAAACGGGCTATTCCTCGCTTGCAGGAAAAAGAAGTAATAGATCAACGGTGTGAAGTTTATCGCATGCTTGGTGAATGTTATATTTTTACGGGTTTGCCGAAGAAAGCGTTGAAGCCTTTCAAAAAAATCCAGAGTTTGAAACATCAAGGCTTCTACAACTTGTCTGAATTCGACATGGACTTGTATATATTTGTTGCAGAGTGTTACCGTGACATGGGAAGACTTCAGAAGGCTCTGAAGTATTGCAACAAAGCGTTGAAACAAGCTGAGCTCGGCAGAGCAGCTGACCTCCGCGTTCTTACCGCATTGCACCACAAGGGCGACATTTTAATGCGTATGCAGCGCTATCAAGAGTCTTTGGAAACCTTGGAAACGTGCCTCGAGCTGAAAGTTTCATCAACACCCACGGTTCATATCTACGATCACTGGTCGTATCCAGTTGTGCAAAAAATTCAAAAGTGCTGGTTTGGTTTGGACAAATACGAAAGAGCACTGGAGCACTCGCGACAGACCTGGAGACAAGTGGCGTTTCCTGATGAATGGTGCAAACTTGTCCCGAAACGGCAACGGTTAAGCTTGGAAGCAAAATGTTTGTTTCGTCTTGGACGCAGAGGGTCGTTCGCGGTCGCTACTGCCGAGCTGGCTGATCATGGAAATCGTTGTTTCGAGTTAAAAGCCCACAAAGAAGCTCTTCTGTGTTGGGAGGAGGCACAAGACCTGGCTCTGCAGCAAGAACCGCTGATGACTGGTTTACGTGCAACGCTAGCGGAAGGACAGGGTCTTGCACACTTTTCATGCAAAAATTACAATAAAGCAGTTGAGTTTCTCTGTGGCAAAACAGTTCAACAAGTGTACGACGTGCTTGATGACAACAATCCTGACAAATACCGCCATTACTATCGCCTTGGCTGCTGCTTTGCGTGCATGAAGCAGTATCAGCAAGCTGCAAAAGCTTTTGACTGTGCTTGGGCTATTATAGAAAACATGGCAACAGGATTTTCTCAAGACATTGCATCAGTCAAGCAAGAAATTGTTACAGTGCTTGCCGTGGAGTTAAAGTCGGAATATTCGGAGCGACATATTACAGAAGCCTACGAAGCAACGAATCAGAGCGTGAAAGCGTTGTACCATTGGCGTATGGCGTGGAGCATGGCCCCTCGTTCCAATTTAGACGAAATAAACGTAAAAGACAACGTGGAACTACTTGTGCGATTAGCTGCAGCCCTCTCTCGTCTAAGCAGGACGATAGAGTCTATATCCGCACTGCTCGAAGGCCTTTCGCTGGCTGTGCACTGGTATGCTAATCCATTGCAACAGGGAAAAGTGCGTAGAATGCTGAAGCGTCTGGCGTATGGCTGCTGCGAGCTTAAAGCAGAAAGCTTGGTGCCGGTCACGCATCGCTGCACGCCGTCGTTATACTATCACGGGATGAAATTTCTGGAAGCACCGTCGTCGAGATCAGATATACAACTCCATCTATTCTAGAATGGATCTGTTTGAAGTAACAAGCTATCTGAACCAGGGGCGGATCCAGACAGGAACGATTGGGGCGATCGGCCCCCCCTAAAACCTACGAAACTAACTTGATTCACCATGATTTTGTACAATTCGGAAAACAGCATTCGCGATATAAGGCCATTTTGTCGTCCATTGTTTTGTCAGAGCAGTGTTGTGAAGCATATTTCAGCTCCCTTACAGTAGCGAAGCCGTTGTGAGACTCAGTCCCGTCGCCACGGGGGGCTACGGTGGGCTTAGCCCCCCAAACAAAGCTCCAAGCCCCCCCAAACTGAAACATGAAACACTGTAAATCAGTGTAGGTTTTGTCAATTTTTAGAATGTCAAGCACCCCGCACAAATCCAAAGCCCCCCCGCAGAAGCGCAAAGCCTCCCTATTGAAAACTTCCTGGCGACGGTTCTGGTGAGACTTGATTACCACATAATATTGAAATCGCCCCCCTAACCTTATTGGCTGGATCCACCCCTGATCTGAACTGAGAAACGGAGTTGATAGAAGTGATAAAGCTTAACTTTTTGAAGACAAGATGATGAATGAACGAACGCGACAATCCGATTACGTCTGCATTTCATCAGTGAAGGTTTGAAAGAATGCGGTGACATCGTTATTTCCACACACGAGATTAAAAGAGCTCTGAATTAGGCCTGACATTACAGAAGCCCACGTATTACATACAACATGCATTGCACGTTTTAATCACTGCATTGATTATAAACCATGAAGTTCTTAAAGAAGCTAGAATGTTTTGATGAGGAAAGTGTTTGTGCTTTGATTTTGGATTTTCGGAGAAATAATTCTCACTTAAGTCTGATAATTACAGTTTCACACTGGTATCGGGTGCAGTGGCGTTTACATTTCCAATCACTCTTGTCTTGAGCAATGTTCTTCGTACATGTTGAATGCTTCCTTGCAAATTGTTTTGCATTGTTTCACTTGATCACTTTGACCTGATGCTGTTCACGCACCTGTGTCATCTGCACACGCTGCAAGTCATTATCCGCACTTATTCGTCTCTTTGTATGACTTTTCTCATTATTCGATTTCTTCATCGAAACCTATTTGAAGCAGAGCCACGACTGTATTCTCCCCTAAACGACTGTCGTACTACTTGCCATCACAACTTTGCAACCAAAAACGAACCATTATGAGGTTGGTCACCATTACTGATCGTCGCCGATTGTCAACGGCACTTAGCTGGATGCATGAATGCAGACGAGGCATATATCGGCATACGGCGAATGTCTCCCTACGCTTCACCTTGAATTTCATCTTCTGAAAAAGTTATCGATCGCTTCAGATTGTTGTGACCACCACGCGGTTCATAATTTAATCGTTACTCTCTGCCGCAATGCAATGATTTGCTCAGGTTCAGGTGTGGCGGAACCGGGGGTCGCATGGGCCTAGGTTCCCACTTTTTGGCGGGGCCTGTCTCCCCAGTTTTACATTTTGAATTTTGCTTAAATGAGTTTAAGCAACACAATTGGGTCGGGTCCATTGTTAAAGTAAATCTCTTATTGAAAAAAAAATTCCATATTTTTTTGACGTGCACTTGCGCACCCCCAACTGACGTGCACTTGCGCACCCCCAACTGACGTGCACTTGCGCACCCCCAACTGACGTGCACTTGCGAACCCCCAACTGACGTGCACTTGCGAACCCCCAACTGACGTGCACTTGCGCACCCCCAATCGCGAAAAGGTTCCTCCTCCACTGTTCAGGTTCATCCGGAGTGTTTTGTTGTTGAGAGATGCCACAGACATTTTTTATGTGCAAGGCCTTTAATCACATATTTCAACGAGGCTAGGCATAAACGAATCATTTTAACCTAGCCCACTGCGATCGTACTATTCCAAACTTATCAAACAGTCCTTTTTACGTGCAGGGGCGTAACGAGGTTAGATGGCGCCCGGGGCAAGAAGCAAGTTGGCGCCCCCGTGTTCGAACCGGAGGTCTTTTCGAAGCAAATGTACTGTATTGAGGGAAGTATTTGTGGCATTGTTGGGACTTTTCGGGGTCCCCCGCAGTCATTCGGTCCCCCATAGTGAGTCGGAGTCCGGGGAATTGTGCCCCTTGACCCTCGCTACGCCCCTGTTTGCGTGTCATGAAACCTTATGATTTTTTAAACAACAGTGGTGTACGCCAAGGTTTGAAATGAGGCTTTGTTTGTTTCCAATTTACGGCAGTGATGTAATTGTAATTGTTTTCGCGCTTTAAATTGAGTTTTTAAAGTTTACCCTAATTTTCTGAGGTTGCTTATCAAAGTTAAGGTTATTGGTGTTTTGTGGTTGTATAACAATTACGTTCATATACACTGGAATATTTTGTAACAGCAAATGACGTGCCAATTTGGCGCAAGTAAAGTACAAGTCTCTACACAGCTGCTGCTGAATTGAGCTATAACATGAAGAACGTCTGCAAATCACGAACATTTTTGCGTACAACTATATTTTGAGATATGCGACGCGACATTCTCAATATGCAAACATACAGCTGAGTGGCGTAAAATTACTTTAAGGTTGAATTTTCATCGTGTTATGTACAAATGCTGAACATAAGAATGGACAGTGATTGTAAGGTTGCTCAAAATGGCTATTTTTTAACATTAAGTTATGCAGTACTGAGTCCTGGGCACGACGGTTAAGGTATTCCACTTTTCCAAAATATGACTTATGAACTGGCAAGTTACGGCCAAAATTCGATATTTTTGTTTATTCTTATTAATCGACTGTGACCATAACTTGCTAACCGCTAAGGTAGACGGCAAATCAAGGCCTCTAAAGATGCGTATTTTCGCCTAGTTTATTAAAAAATGGGTTGTTTCCACTTGAACGTTTTTCTCAGGGGCTGATGACGTCATTGGGATAACCCCATGACGCCAGACTGCCCCACAAAATTTTTAACACATGCGACGTCGATGCGACCGCCACATCGTTCTCACAGCAACCAGCAACCTCGTGCTATAGAAGCAACCTCGTGCGTCTCGAGTTCCTTCTTGCAATCGTCACGGAGAACGTTTTTTGCTTGCTTATTCCTTTGCTCTTAAATGCTAAACTTTTGCTACAAGGATAGATCAGTGAGGCAGGTCCTGCTGGCTACTAGGCCTAAAAGTTGGGGGGTGACAATCCTTATTGTTTCCATTTCGTTGACGTCACCATGTTCACTCAACCGTAGTACGACCTTTTTGTAAAATTGGCAGAAAGGGGGCACATTATGGAATTGATATATTTTGGTGACCATGGCCCCCCCTGGATACGCCCATGGTTGTGGGATAGCAACTACTGCAGTCGTTTATACAAGTATACAATGGTGCTATATCGCTTAGCACTGTACTTAATATGAAAACACATTAATTCTGAGAGTTGGGCTTAAATAGACACAATTATGCTCAACAATTGTGGTAATTCAAATTTGGTCGGTTCCGATGACTAAAATTTACTGCTACTAACAATCACCACATAGATCAAATCAGGGGCGCAACCAGCTCTTCATTTCGGGGGGGGCCAATTTTCATGAAATTTCATTCGATGACGTCATCGTGATTATTCAACCGTGGTACAACTTTTTCGCAAACGGTCATGTATTATAATTTATAATATTGTATTTTTGCCCGCAGACACGAAGTCCATAGTACAAACACACACATTCTGCACAACGCTGGTTAATAAAAACAGACAAAACAGAACGTTTTACAACAGCG
>JGI24158J21664_10004124_pt1 | contig 18587 bp, 11 predicted proteins | sample Ectturendosymbi3_FD_21664 | JGI IMG/M metagenome (IMG submission 21664)
TGATTTTAGGGACCCGATGATAATTTTCTCTGATTCTAGGAACCCGATTTGAAATTCTAGGGACCCGAATCGGGTCCCTAAAACGCCTTAAAAAAACCCTGAAACTATCGTAAAAGAAATGTGCTTAATGTACCAATGACTAGAGACTTTCCCTTAACTTCTGTTGTAATTTACTGCTCATGTTGGTGTAAAATTCAGCTCCTGACGAACCCGTTCAAGACGCTTTACAAGGTCCGTCATGTTTTGGGAAATTACTTTATCATCGTGCAATTCCCGCGACGTCCAAAGGTCGAATCAACTCAGACCATGCGCCACTCTCTCAAGCAAGTTTTGAAGCTGTTCTTCTTCTGAAGTCATCTTCTGAGAAGGCGTACCAAAAGTAGACAACGCTGTCGCGTTACGCGTTTCGTCAATTTCTTTATCGTAGGAAGTGAGCAAATCCAGTAGTTCACGTTCTTCTTTTGTGAATTCCGTTCGATCTTTTTTGTTTTTGCTGCCAAGCTGTGACTTTTCTAGTTTGTTTAAATCATTTACAAATTCTGTGTTCGAGCCTGATGAGTTTTCTCGGCTTAAATCTTTTATGATATCACTAACTACTTGCGTCAGTTTCGACGCTTCACTTGACGTATTTGCATCGGGAGTCGCAGTGGAAGGAAAAGAAGCAGATAGCGTAATGTTTGGTATAGCAGAAGTTGCATCTGGCGGGCTGTTGCGAACGTAGGTCGTTGAAGTTTCAACATGTTGAATATGGTCGTATCCTGTCGTTTGATGAGGGTTGCTAGTTACAGCAACTGATGTTGATCTTATTGCAGTGTCCGCTGCAGCCGACGTTGTCGTTGGGAAGTTTTGTGCCAAACGCTTTCTGATTCGGTCGATGAGTTTTAATAGCTCTGATCGCTCAGAAAAGTCAAACGCTAAACTGTCATTTTCCAGCTTTTCATATAATCTTTTCAAAACGTTTGTGTTATTCGAGGTTGCTTGAGAATGGTTGCTCGGTCGTATGGAAGTAGGAAAGGATTTCAAAGCCTTTATTGTTGCGCAACAAAAGCGATTCCAGACGAACTGTTCCTGACATTTCAGCTTTGAAAGATCGTATTTTGGTTCTGTAACGTAAGTAGAAAAGTTTCAGTGGCCAATTGGCTGCGAGGAGCTAATTAGTGAACCCATACTTTTCCAGGCCAAAGGTCAGGACTCACTGTTGCTACTTACTCAGGAACCATGGCTTGATCAAAGTTCGTCTATTTACACATAAACTGTAGTGATAATGTGTAGAGTAAAAAACCGTAACGACATTCTGCGCTGCGCTTCATTGCGCTTTACTTCGCTGTAGTGTAAACCGCCCTTAAACGACAAAATGGGTTGAGTAGGCGCCAGTAAAGCTGGAAGGCAGAATTCAATTTCCGGTCGGGTGAAAAACGGTGTTTGTGGACTTTCCAGCCTCGTGCTTGGCGTTACTGGCTGGAAGCAAGGAAAAGGTTGAATTCTTGCGTGCTGCTGTCTTTAACCTGTCACATTGCAGCATCCACTACGAAAAGTACTATAGCCGCTTGGTCCCCGGCGCAAAAGGAGTTGGGCGCCCTTAGGACACTAGTGACATTATACAAAGCGATTTCAATAAAACTTAATTTCTCTCTTAATACACCAATAATGTTCAAACTTTCATTCAAGAAAGTACGCTGGAAAATTACAGCAAAGAGAGAGTCTTTTCCTTGAATGTTGAGCTTGAACATATCGGCGAGAAGCGTTCACATAATATGCACATTTTGTTCGTAAAGCATAATCAATTCGTCAAGATGAACGTGCAGCAATTATGAATCACATATCATTTCTAGCAGCTAAGTTTGGAAATAGTGATTTAGGAATGAAATGCTTTTATTGTTGATTAAAAATGTAGCACGATTTCACAAAACAGGAAAAGCTGGATATGGTCCGCGTGCGAGCGCTGAAGAATAGAACGCCATTATACGAAACAATACGATTTTAAAAAATAGAATACAATTTAACCAATGTTAAGTATCGATGTAATTTATCTGAAACACCGTTCCTTGTACCGATCCACTGACACTATCCGTCTCTAAGCAGTTTTGCAGCGTACAGTTGGTCAAAGGGAAATAGGGTATTGCCGAATTGTTTTTTTTTCAGTTAGCATTAACCAACTCTTAATAAAGAAGTCTAACACATTTGTGATAAAAGCGGAAAAAACTCGCAACAAAAAATAACCGTAAACCTAATCTAATTTTATGCTGCAGCAACCCTTTCGATGAAGAGCTTTTCGTTTGTTGTTAGACCGGAAACTTCGCCTGCTTTTTTACAACTCCTAATAACTTTAAAGAAAGTCGAGATGGTGCAGTAAGGTTCATAGTGATTAGTTTTATAAATCAATTGTTTTAGGCTTTCAAAGAAAATCTATTAATATTCAAAAATGTAATTTACAGAAATTTACCGTGGCAACAGGAAAATGTTTGATGGTATTGAAAAAAAACCTCGATTGTCACGAATGTGCGAATGTCACCTAAAAAAGTAGGGACGCCGCGTAGGTGATGCTGAAGTCCCTGGCTTTTGACAAAATAGTCAGCTATGGCGAAAGTGACCTTTCTTATAAACAAGACCAGGGACTGATCCAGCCAGTAATGTTAGGAATTAGGAGGAGCAATTTCAGTAACATTCGGTCGTCAAGTCTCATAACGGCCTCGTTACTGTAAGAGGGATGAAGTATACTTCACAAAACTGTTGTGACAAAACAATTGACGACAAAACGGCTTTATATCGCGAATGCTGTGTTCCGAATTGTACAAAATCATGGTGAATAAAGTTACTTTTGTAGTTTTCAGGGGGAGAGATCGCTCCCGAACAAGACAATAATGTTTGTCCAGACAATAATGGCAATAATGTGCTCTATAAATACCAGCTTCAAACAAATTTATTACATTGTGTCCTGCCCTTATGACTTTAGAATGGTTGTTGTTACGTTTTACATAGCAAATCAAAACCCAAAATTGTTGATCAATACATCGCACCCGCTGAAGTTTCATTATGGCTTTATCACTTTTTTATATCCAAAAGTATGCAAAACCTGCAAAAGCCACAAAATATTGCCACTCTGTGTGCACTTCTGCATTGAATCTTCAAAGTGGTCAACAGTTTAGAGCATAGAATTGTTACGTAACTATGCAGTATAATGTGAAAAAATTGAACAGAACGCAATATCATTAAAAACGACCCCAAGAACTCATTCCGTTTGTCCCGAGTGACTGATGCACCCTCAATTGCTTTGCGTGGTACCCTCGGCTTCTCCGCTGGTCCAACGCTTCTCATAAAAAAGACCGAAAGACCTCTTATTTTAAGCTTTCTCACAATAGGTCAGAAGTAAAAGAAAAACAGTTTTTATAAACTGAGAAGCTGACCTGCTCTAGGTCATAAAAATGGACTCTATTCTTACGTTGCATGTTTTCACTGACTGTCACAACACTGGTTGGCAGAATGTAACTGATGTTGGCCAGAGTCAACGGCGTCACGTTTGCTTCTTCCAAAAACCCTAATGAAATGTCGGGGCTGCTTTCCGCAATGAATTCTTTCAGCTCCGGTGACGTCACGACACCATTTTTGTCTGCATCAGCAATGGCAAAAATAAATCCATCAGCCACTGGAGCGTTTTTGTTCAGAGTCCTGAAATGCAAAATATAAAATCATCCTTGTTGCAAACAAGCATTAAAAACATGGTGCTGTGTTAATCGCACTAAAAATCTTTGGACAGCTTTTTCCAAATTACACAAAGTATGATAGCCACCTCAATGGTGCTCTTAACGTGAAGCAGTGGCAGTACTTCTATGAAGAAAATGAATCCTGCGGATCAGTTAGGTAAATTAACTGATGTCTATTCGTAAAGGTGACTTATTTACGGCTCGAAACCTACCTCTTGCATTTTAAGTAGCTCCATTTAATCAGATTGATACCAATCTTGTGAGAGTATGAACTAGTCTCTGTCTTGAAATTATAAACACAATTGGTTTGTCACATGCATTACAAAATCAGGAGAACAGTTTATAAAAGAACTAATTTTCCTTACTTTTTCAGTTCCGTTTTGTACTTTTTCGAACAATTTTCATTCCTGTTAATCCAATTCAAAATATCTTTTCTGGTATCTAATAGAACTGAGCAGAATACGCCATAACCGTGCAAATGTCGAGGGGAGTCGATGCCATTCCATATTTTATTGTTCGAGATTCCTGGAATACATAGTCAAAAAACGGCTTTTACGCAAATATTTTACATTCTGATAACTTCATTTAAGGATCCCTACCAGCAGAAAGGGCTTTTTTACGAGTTTTTTGATTTTTTTTTGTAGTGAAGTTATTTAGTTGTTTATTTGTTGATCTCATACTCGAGGTCCATACTGTCTGGTTTAATAGTATACGGTTGCAAAATATATACAAACAAAGTTTCAGTTGATAAAGTCTGTCCTGGACACAGGTTCAACATGCTCGCGGAACTTGAGACCACGTCAAGGTCTAGTTGGATTGTAAAAAATCAATTCATGAATCTGAAAAAGAGGTCTGAGTATGTGGACCCGGGAGGAAACTATATTCTCAAAGTAAGTGGAATTATTCAATAGATTAGTTCCAGGGATACCAAAGTACAGATAGCGAAGGTCGGGAAAACATGTGAAATGTTGAGTGCACTCGTCACAATGAACATACTGCCTGAGGCGTGCAGGTTGTTTTTAAGCATAATGCACGTTTTTTACAGTACAATGCACGCTTTTACGCATCGTTACACCCTGTTACGCAACGCTCCCAAACCTCTCAACCACTTTGGTGTTCACAAAATTGTTGACTACCAAAAGGTTTAAATGTAGTTGCTAGTTGGCAACAGCAAACTGAATAAAAATAACTAAGATATTTTTGCGAAGCTGGTTAACGTTTTTTAACGGAAAGAGCCGGCCTATTTGACTTTAAAATGCATTGTCATTTTGGACATAAAGTCATAAACCTGCAAACTTTACCGATGGACAGGGTGTCTGTATGATTTCGAACAAACACAACGTCAATCAACCTCCAACCTTAAGTTATTCTAAAACCTTCGCAACATAATAAAGGACTAGCTGAAAGTCCTCGAACAGTCAATGGAGAATTGCTCTGTTTCTGGTCAAAGATGTTTAAATTTGTTATAGGTATAAACTCGGTTAAAATTATCAGCAATGCAAAATTCAGATCGACGTTAACGACTAAAGGGCCAAACAAAACTTACCGAACATCAGTTGATGAACTACAGCAAAAAACTGAGACTTGGTGAGGTTGCCTCTTGTCAAAATTGTCTCGAAGTAATAGCTTACATTGTGCGGTGTTTCGGCGTTCCAGTGAAATCGTAGGTGTGCCTAAAGAAAGGTGGGAATTACGCACTTCATGCACTAAATATTACGCTGTCAGACGATTGCCTTAGCAGTAAACAAGGCATGTATATGGAGCGAAGTCTATCAACGGAAAAATAGCGGTGTTGGACCTAATTTTCTGGCTATTAGAAATTAAAGGTACGTTTGCTATTTATACAAATGAACCAACGTTTCTCGATATTTTCACTACCCTTTCGATCACACTATAAATAACACGAAAAGTAGGTTCCGCATTCTTTGAGCCACACAAACAATCGTAGGTTGTCTTGAGATTTAAAAAAAACTTCATAAAAATTTATTCGGAAACAAATACGACGGATAGTCGGGTTGATCTACGTACAACACGGCGCTGAAGACTGAAGTTGAGACACAGTCTCCTCAAGGGACTTGAAATAATACTGTAAATTAATCTGCAGTAACATTACCCTGATTGGTTTGACGAGAACTTTTCAAATTTCCCCTTCTGATGAGTATATCTATAAAACTATGATGTATTTTAGACTTCAAGGGTTGATTACTCTTTATCAATGCTGGACAAACATTTTTTGATTCGGCAAGAAAACAACAAAAGTAGCAGTGGCGTTTCAAATGCGTTTTTTAAGAAACGATCTGGCTATTAATCTTTGGTTTGTTTTGAAATTTTGTTTACACACCAAAGTTTATCAGCCCATCCTAACTTTGATAACTGTGAACTAGTTTCACCTGAAAATGTAACATTTTGTGTTTGTTGTGAAGATATGACTGGAGTGCAGGAAAAACAAGGGTACGCATATTACGTTTGTGAAGTTTTTCTGACACTACACGTACAGCTTTCGTTAAAAGGCAGGAAATCTACAAACGTGTGTGTACAGTGCAACGTTTCTACAGCTGCAAAAAAGGTGATCTCGTTAGCTGATAGCACTACACTAGAACATACAGAAAAAATCAGAACATTTACATCATATTTGTAGTAACTGTATGTTTTCTTAAGATCCGTTACTCCCACGAGGCCGTCGCTGTTGGCATCAATGGTTTTGAAAACAGCGTTCCAGGTGTTCAGGATTGACCTCTCAGATCCAGAAGCTGCAAAAAAGGATCCAACGTGTGATGTCAAACCGTACATTATTAAGTCAAGTAAAACCGAAGAAACACAGCCAAACAGGCTTTCAAAGTTGCATGAAGCCTTAATCAACGCCTTAATTTGATATATGTGTAGCCTACGTAGTGTAAAAGACAAATGTCTAATTAAAAGCTGAAGACGGGAAAACGTCAGACAAGGTTTTGGAACGTGTATGTCAAAAATAGTGTCGCTGTCGCCAAGATCAGATAGATCTGACGTAGTAAATAACATTAGCGAAAAAGACTCCTGAAACAAAAAAAATTTGTTGCAAAGCCGAAATTTCAACTTTTTATGGAATGACCATAACATTTTTTATTGAATGAAGTATCCTGCAAATCAAATGCAAACTTGTATGAACTGCTATTGCTTTCCAAAAACAAATAGATTTCACAATGCTGACATGATTCATCAAACGCCCCACCAAGCCGGTTTTGGCATGTGGCAAATCGTCTTTTGACAGTGTTGCGATCGGAAAGGTCGATCTTCACACTGTGTGCAGCAAGCAACGATAGACATCACACGCCGTGTTCACTCTATTCCTGCTTGTGCGCGCCAAACGCACATGGTGCTGTTCTTAGCGCACATCCCGCTCGTGGTGCACAGCGCAGGCGACGCGGACAGACCCCGCGATTTCAACGCAAGAAAAACAAAAAAATTAACTGAAGCTTTCGAAAACATTAACAATCGTGAATGCTTTACTTTTCTTGAGCTTAATAACGAGATTTTTAGTTCAGGTATAAGATTTCAAACAACCGCAATTCAAAAAATATCTCTGCTATGTGGCGTGTACTGAGTCAAAACTGCACACGAGCTGGTGACCTTTAGAACTTACATAGCAAGTTCAGCTGTTCCTGTTTCAAATCCGTGACACATCTGGACAACTCTGCAAAAGGAAAGGCATTTTGAAACAACCAGTGGTGTTTTTTATGCTAATAAAGCTTACTTTTTGTTGTAATTGAATTAAGTAAACTGATGCAAAATGAAGACAACAATATTTCCACCAAACGACTTTTTTTGAAATTGTGTGAATCCAAATGGTTTCTTCCATAAAATAGGCTTCAGCACAGTTTTAACAAAGACTTAAAAATGAGTTTACTCAAGCCACGAAAAAACACGAACAAGTATGGCAAAATTAAAAATAAATTGTTTAGAAACATGTACTTCAAAAAGTCAGGGAATCTCCGGCCTTGACTCTTTTTATAGGGAGGAGCTCAAACAAGAGTGCTGTCCGCACCACATATAAAATGTGAATTTGAAGTCAGTTCGTATACCAAACGTCATTTTGTTTAGGTTTTTAGAGTCTCACTACACCTGCTCTATTTCGATGTTTGTGACATTCGCACTTCAAATTGTTCCTAAACGTCTGAGGAAGCTTCGCAGTTCTATACGCAAAACAACTTAAATCGCAGTGTTGTGCTTCAGTTTCACTGCTACAAACGCGTAGTGCCAGTTTCGCGGTGCTTCAGCAGTGTCAAGCCGCGACTACATTTGGCGTTAGTTAAAAGTTCTCACAGTGGCATCTATATCTGCAGCTAAAATGGGCCTTCTGAAGGCACAACCGCGTTGGTGCGGCACTGTCGATGCAGGTTGGTTTTGTATTGAATATGACTGGCTATAGATCTGAGGAAATATGAATAAAACCGGCTTACCTTTATACGCCATTATTAGGGATGGAATGCTTTGGTTGAAGTATGCGCACATTTCATATTCGGCGTCTACGAACGATGTGGGCACTTGTCCTGATTATAGGTAAAAAGGGTTCATGCCTTAAGTTTTTAACAGAAAGGCAGCAATTGGCCACTTAGCACATAAGCGTCAAGTTGACGCTCACAATGGTTTACAAACAATTAAAAAAGCACAATGGTTTTTACAAAAAGGCAGTGGTTTACAAACAATTACAAACAATTTACAAACCCATTGTGTAAAGTGTAAACTAACCTTTCGTGCGACCGATGGTTTTGTCGACGAGAGCAAGAAACTCATTCAAGTTCAGTTCATTAACACTATCTTGCGTCTGGCCGTACTCCACCCACCGTTGCATTTGCACAAGACTGTTCGCCATTTGATCTTGCTTTACTGAAAGAAAAAAGTGTTACGTTTAAATGACGCACTGAGATTTTCATGTAATTTAGTCCAGTGCTATAACACGTTCAAATATTTGCTGGCATTCTAAACAAACTTCCTTAAAATGCAGAATGGAAGCAGGTAACAAAATGTCAAATCAGACAGCTAATTTTGACGCCTTTCAGGAACGTGAAACGTGGAAATAATGAACATATTCATTCCTGCCCCATCCTTGCACACTAAACAGATAATTTTATGCAAACATCTGCAGCTCTACTTTGGGTGATCTAAACAAGGAAAATTCAGCTGTAAGCGTGCCGGCTTTTACTGCAATGCATATGAATTTGAAATGAATCGACTTGCTGAAGAACTGCATTTCAGTTACTTCAAAAAATTTGATTACGCTGTTGGTCTCGGCTTAATTTTTTTATGGCCATTTGATTTTGAAATTTTCAGCAGATCTCGATCTTGATCTCGTACAGTACATATTTGTGAGATCCTGGTTTTGACTTTGACCTGATAAGGGCTGTCTGATCTTAGTCTCGCAGACGTTTAATTTGTAGACATCGCGATGGAGTCTCGGCAGCAGTGCAGTTTTTGGGAAAGGAGTGTGCAATGTGCAAAATGTTCTGGTTTGCCGCGCTTTTGGATATAGTCAGGTGGTACGCTTTTCGAACAATACAGTAGTCCCCGATTACTAAGCCCACCGCGGGGCCAGACGATTTTGGGCTTATGCATGCGGGTGGGCTTATTAACCGGAGAACAAATTTTCGCCACTCTCAGGCGCATAAATGAGTGTGGTCGACTATACTATCGCTAAAAGTTGCTAAATCTATTGGAACTGAACACAACAGTTACAGGTAATGAGCAATTTTCTTTGTTTATTACGTTAGACAAGGCTAGTTCTACACGTCTCTTCGCCATTTTCAAAAGAAATTCTACAGAGCACCAGTTGTCTTGCGTATCGATTACGGCACAAAGAAACGATCATGGACGAAACTGTTGAATTAAGAACGAGGTCAGCAGTGTAAGGAAGTGTGAAACCGTCAAAAGCAAGACAAAGAAGTGTGAATTGCAGGGACGCCAAAAGGGTGTACACTACGGGGACACTTGCCCCCTGATCTTTCAGAAGGAAGGCAACAGGGCACAGATGTCCTTACATGACAGTATCATAAGTAATTCCATGATTTAACAAGATCGACGTGATACGAATCAATTGCAGCTATTCGCGCACACATAAAATTCAGAATGGTTTTGTTAGTTTTGAGGTTAACATTGTTGCTGAACATGTAAAGGCGAAAAGAATGACTGTCATGGGTGCGCTTTTACACCTAACTCAAGCAAACAGTTTTGAACTCGTGGTACGTCAAAACCATACGCGTTCGCAGAAGGGTCAAAACGGGCATTTGCCCCTCACCGGAAATTGGGACTAAGAACCAACATTTTTTAGAAAACCTGACGTCAGTAGCTCAATTCCGATTAATTGATTTATTTCTCGCTATGACAGTTTATTTACCGCGATGGCATTCACACTGCACAAGAGCCAGGTTCACTGCTCTGATGTCATGCAGACTCATGCAGTGGTGAGCTTGCAGTTCACTTATGACCGCTCGTTTCCTTGCAGGGGCAGGTTGCCAAACTTGTGAACGGATTGTTTTACTGTTGGTCTTTATGGTGCAATAACATGGCAACAAATCTTCTTATGTTCACTACAAGTTACGATATTAGGCGTTTTGCCGCATGTGACTGTTGAACGCAGACATCTTGGCAGGTAATGCAGTGAGACAATGACTGCTGATAGAGGTAAGCAGGGACGCAGGGGAGCGGCGGCATCATCCCCCTGACCTTTCAAAAGAGGGACAACGGGGGCAAAGGTATCTTTTTCATAACAGCATCATAGGTAATTTTATGGTTTATCAAGTTGGAATTGAAACAAATTTTCTACAATTTCTTTTATTATTTTTGAGTTTAACATTGATGTTGAACAGCAGCAAGCATAATTGGCAACGATTTTTTGTTTTTCCTAAGTTTCCATTTCCCTCAACTTTTTACTTACTCCCTGCCCTACCACTGTTCCGGCGTTACCTGAGGACGTTTTTTCACTCAATTTTTAGCAAATGTGTTCGAAAGCGGGGCTTATTAAGTGGGGTTTTGAGTTTATAAAGCGTTTTTTGTTACAGGAAAAAATGGAGTAACTCCGGACCGGACAATTTTGGGCTTATTAAGCGGGTGGGCTTACAAACTGTGGCCTTAAAAGCGGGGACTACTTTGCAAATTAACTTTCGTGTTGCCTTGATCGAGTAACTGTATTTGGTGCATCAATATTTTCTAAGAAATCATAGGTGTTGCTATTTGATTGAAAATGTGTAATGTACAGTAGAAATGTTTTGTCAGTTGGCAAGGCTACTTAGGCAAATTAGACAGTGAAACACGGCTTTTGAACAAGCCACAGTTCGACGACCATCTGTGACTGCTACAGATATTTTGACCCATATGTTCTGAACAAGTAAAATTTCAAGACCTATGCTCAAAGTTCACAAACCACCTTGTAGTACAACGGTTGTACATGATGTACAACACATTTGTAAGTTGTCCGCAACGCACTAAAGAAATACAAGGTACATTTCTGACAAAATAAATTAACTGGGTAGATAAAACGATCCAAGATAACAAGCTTGAAGTTCTCCGACTTCGGAAAATTACCAGATTGCTGCTATTTCAACTAAAACTTGGACTTTGGTTTCCATCACATAAAATCAAAGCGTTTTGCTTGAATCGGCAATGAATGTTACAAATCACAGCACTACTAATGAAGGCTAAGTAAATAGATGCAAAAACGTAAAAGGGTTTTTGTAGTCTTTCAGTGATTTTTCCCTACACTACAGCCAATACATTTGTCACAACTTCATTTTTGCGTAATAAAAAACTGAATCTTTTTGCTTTCACGTGTTACACGTGCATTCAGTATTATTGCAGTTTCCACATCAAGTTTCGGCCTTCAATAGGTGTGTCACCAACAGTTACTGATTAGCAAAGCCTTTTCATGCAAAAAGTTTTGCAATCAGCTGGCCATCCAGTTCTATCACTTGAACATAGTCACAGCTGTTTTCCAGTCAAAGGCCGCGCAAAAGCATATTTGAATATATTAGTAACAGAAATTATATCAGAGTAGCAAACAACTACTGTTTCGTAGAATAACACGATTAAACGTTCCCCCACAGTGGTTTGTTCGAAAAGGGATTTAGTTGTTATCAGTTCCACAAAAAAACGAAGAATTCGCTTCCGCTTAGAATTTGCAAACTAAAAATCTACGTTCATTAGGCCAGCTTCAGCAAGATTCTGCCTAACTGTCACTCGCCTTGGAGACATGCATAATGCACGAAATAGGCTTGAGGCCACAGAATTGCAGTGTGCCTTCTAGCACTAGGTAGATAAAGATCGAACTGCCAACGTTCGAGGAAAACACGATAGACTAGACGGATAAAAATAACTTTATAAAAAAATGTAGAATAAGGAAATACGTAGGATCAGTGCATGAGCACCAAATGAAAATGTCTGATTGTGATGCAATCTGATTGTCGGACTAGTTGTTCAAGTTTAGTATGTTTATGAGGATCAAACTGGCCAACAAATAAATATTTGATTTGAACCCTAAGAAAACATCTCTTGGTGTATGATACAAACATTAACAATATTGTGACTTGTGAGTTTTATACGACAATAAAAAACAAGCAATGCGGCATGCGCATATTTGCTAACAACTCACTTATATCTTCTGTTTCCAATTTGACCACTATCTCGGAGGAGCTCACCATGTGGTTGCGGTTCAAATCTAACTCATTGAAGAGCAACTGAAGAATGGAAGATACCGTAGCAACTCCTTCGGCAGCTTAAAACAGAAAATTGAACAATTCAATTCAGCTCGTTTGGTGCAATTTACAAAAGTCAGAAACGCCCCAGATGTGCTTGATTAATAAAATCAAAGATGATTGAAAAAAACTACTAAAATATGTCAGCATTGATTGATAACAAGCTATTTAATCACTTGACCATAACACACAACACAGAAATGAACGCAACTACGAAATAGGACAGCTTCTTACCCACAACTTGAGCTATATTTGATTCATATCGTTGCTTGCATGCTGAGATATCTTCTGCAAAGGAAAATGTAAATTGATGTAATCATGGACTATTTACGTGACTATAAAATGTGTTCGAATTGAATTTGTGAACGTAGTTTCAAAGCAAGACAAATGTACATCAAAGCAAGGGGATTTAATCCAAACAATCAGATGCGGGTCAAAGTTATTAATATTTAGTTATTGGTAAATGCCATCAAACGAAATTGACTGCAACCTATTACAGGTAACGTGAAAAGAAAACGAATCATATTTTCGTTCATGACCAGGCGAACATACCTGCCAACGCGCCAGCAGACCACCAAATTAAAGTTGCTGAAAGAGCAGAAATAATTAGAAAACACTTCATAACATTTGTACGGCACGAGCACCGATGCAAATGGGTAATATCTGAAAGTTGATAGAGTATTAGCAAATTTACTGTTATTCAAGGTATATGCAAACCAGTAGATATCGTAAGTAGCGTCAACAATACATTGCATATCATTTGCCTGGAAAGATTCGCGAAGCGTTTGATGCAACCAGTGTGCTTTAAGTGTACTTGCCAATGTATGATCAACACCTTTTTCAAAACTTTTTCAAATAAAACTTTCGACAATTGGACTATAGTATCATCAATCGCTGAGTGCTCCATCAGAATTTGCAGAACTAGTTAGTGTTTCATGAACATCCAGTTCGTTTTTTGTTTAAAGTTCGTTTTTTTCAATATTCATGTGGCCTGTTAATCTCAACTGTAAACCGGGTCCGAAATGATGCAGTTATAGTGTCTTTCTCTGCAATTTTCCATACATATGCAATCAACAGTACTCCTTGCACTTTTTTCTTTTGAAGTTTCACCCCAGCTTCGGAGTGAAATATCTTTTTTTCGTTCTGTGCTGGAGAAATTTGCATCATAATGCCGCACGCAGTTGCTATGCCTCCAACTAACCAGTACAACCTTCGCTCTTTAAGCTTGTTCTAGTGTTAACAGAGCATAATTTTGATTTGTTTGGTTGATCTTCAGTGTGCAGAGCTGAGTATTATCAGCCATAGGTGTAGGAGCAGGCGAAGTTTTGGGGGTGCGAAGGATTTTTGCCCGAATTTCCCCAAACTTATCCGAAAGGTTTTTGTGCGCCTTTTGCCCACAAATTTTCTTCCACAAAGAACATGAAGACCTGTTTTTGTTCTGACCCCAAAAAGGTCTTAGTTGTGTTTTTCTGCAAACGTTGGGCGCCATTTTAAGTCAAACAACGCTGGGCGCCATTTTTGCCTGGGTTTTGAGGGATTTTACCCAGATTTTCAGAGGTTTTGCCCAAATTTTCAGGGATTTTGCCCAAATTTTTAAAAAATCAAAACTTTTGGGGGTGCACTTTCACACCCTGCACTCCCGCCTCCTACACCACTGTTATCAATCACGACTTCGAGTCTAAGTCTTAGACTATCACTTCCTGCAGCTTGACTATTACTTCTCATAGTCCTCATGCGGAAAAGTCTTACTACTGGCATAAAATATCAGAACAAATTACCTGAAGTGCCCTCTTAAAGCACTGTTTACCACCGTTGAAGGGAAAGCTAAACAAAACTTGTCAGGTTCTAAAACTGCCTTTTAAATTATAATTTATTTGATGTGCGTGAATAGGCGTTTGTTGCCATGGTAGCCTGTACGGAAAAGTGCTGTTAATCCTCCTTTCTTCAATATTTCCAAACATTTTCTGTCCCTCTAAAAAAAGAACTGCTCGAATGCTGCTTCCTAGAAAGCAGCAGCATGTCCTAGACTTTACAGACCTTTCGCAGTGTTTAGGGCATGGCTACCAGCACATTTGGCCTCTTCTGTGTTCTGCTTACACCGTATTTTGTGCCTTGCGTAATATTTAATGGAACGTAAAAGTTTTGTTCTTTCCGTCATTTACGTTGCGCTTTCCTTCAGGAATTTACAGAAAGAGCGACATTGCTGTGTGAATCGCCGAAAGTATGTTGCACACGGCCGCAGAGAAATCCATGAGAATGAGCGTCAGAGATTGCGAAAGCCCCAGGCTAGTTGCTGCGTACCGCGTGCAACGTTTTGCTCACAGCACACTAATCTTTGCGGGTTGTGTTATAATTCGCAACTGCAAGCACATGACCTGCGCACTAAGCGTTAAAATGCGTAAATAGCCATATATCGTTGCAAGTCTCTTGTGCTCATAGAATACGTTTCTAATGATTCATGTTATATACAGTACCAGGATATGTGGCTAACTGCTTGAAACGCTGGATTTCAACCTACATGCTGTGATGGCTTAAACAAACTTGCTTCATCGACTAGTTTTACTGTTGTATTTGGATATGCAACACGACCTATATTTTTGCCAGTTTTATACCGGACGTGAGAACCAACAAATATGTACGTTTGCGGGTTATTTTTGTTTTGGAGCCCGATAGAACGAAACGAATTTACACAAATAACTCGGACATATGAAAAAGCTTCTTTTAATTTAGTCAAAATGCTGTGACAACGTTAAAAATAACCTGAGTTTGTTGGTCATGTTTTAAGTTGTACAAGTACGTTTTTAGTTGTTTTACTTTCTGCGACTTCACCAACATTAACACGTGTAGTCATACTCGCTCCTTATATTTATTACTTTCTGTCCCAGACAAGGTTCACATCACATTAGTTAAAAGAACACAAGAGTTCATACTGTAATGAATATACACAATGCTTCACAGGGTAGGAGTTAGCTGGTACGTGAAGTGGATACTGAAGACGAACGAACAATATGACAAGCCACCTGCAGCTGCTGCATTCGGTCATCGTCATACAGAAGCGTTACGTAATGGGAAGAAATGGAGATTTGTAAAAAACATCAAACATTTGAAGTGAGCGGATAAAAAGGTTGGATGACATGAAGATGCGCATCGTTTAACAAAAGCATACGAATTATTTCTGATCAAGGCATCAAATGCCCTAACGAAATAGGTACATCGATGTGGGCGAATGTTTATCGTTCCTTGGGATGTAACGCAGAAGTGAAAAAGGCCGAGGTATTATGTCTCTCCAGAAAGCCAAGGCAGTGTATGCTGCAAGTGAGCAGAAATGCACTGCGGCAGGTGGAGAAGTTCAAGTACCTTGGTGTGGTATTTACGAGTGACGGAAGGCGAAACGGGGAGATTGATACATGGATTAGATTGCAAAACAAAAAGCCTTGAGGCAAGCTTCTGAGGAATCTGCCTGTTTTCTGCTTTCATACTTCTGCGATGATTGAAACTTGCAAGCATATCTATTTTTCCACAGTGATAAGCCGACGGCAAGTAAATCGATCAAAGTTTATTTCACATGGAGACTAGTTTCGCGTGTTTCAACGCATCTTCAGTCCTGTAACCGTAAGAAAAACTGGATTAGATTGGTGATGTTAACGCAGTTTTACGTGAGCTTTATAGCTCTGTGGTCACAAAACAGGAGCTTTCAATCACCGCGAAGCTGTCAGTTTTTAAATCGGTCTTTGTTCTGATCCTCACCTATGCTCATAAATCTTGGGTAATGACCGAAAGAATATTATCTCAAGTGCCAGCGACAAAGCTGGGATTTTTGCGAAGAGTTCACGGTGTGACACTTCGCGACAAAGCGCGCATCTGTGAAATTCGCAAAGCCCTGAATGACGAATCACTTCTCCGCATCGAGAGATCGCAAATACATTGGGTCAGCCCTGTGTCCAGAATGCCCCAGGAAATGTTGGTGAGATCCATTCTGCTGGCTACACCCACGGGGAAGCGATGAAGAGGTCCCCCAAGGAGCAGGTGGAGCAGTGGCGTGTCTATGCAAAATGGCGCCCGTGGCAAAGTTTAAATGTGCGCCCTTTTTAATAATTTAAATATTACATATAGGCACAATTTTTTTCAAATGATAAAACAAGAGTAAATGAATATTTTAAACCAGAAAATGTATGTTTATTTTTGCTTTAAACGTTCCAGCAAATTAGAAATTCTCCACAATGTCCATAACATAATTTTATACTCAATTATTTTGATTATAAAGATTGTGAAAGCGTTCAAGGAATAACGTAACATAATTTATATATTGTATTGGCTGACCAAATTGAAAATCTTGCAAAAAAATCACACGACATATTGTCACTACGAGCAACATTTTTTTAACTGAATCACATATATCTGAATGGTACAATAAGTTGTGGACAAGAGCAACCCCAAGTTTGAACTTGCGACAGTCAAACCACTTGACTTGACAGAAAAAGCAAGCTCATCCATAGGCGTCAGAAGGACTTTTTACAGGAGGGCCACTAGGGGATTTTTCCAAAATTTCTCTAAGTTAGGGGAGGGCAAAAATGGTAAAATTTGCTTTTTCCACTCGAAACTAAGAAACAACCTTTTTTGCTGAATTTTTCAAATTCCAGGAGGCCAAAGCCTCCCTGACCCCCCCTTCCGACGCCCATGAGCTCATCTCTTCTTTCATGAGTTAATATTTTTTGCTCAGCTGGTACGGTGACGATATTAACTGTTGATGCTTCATGGAGTAACTACGGTTCTCTTGTTGCTTAGTCTATGGACTGGGGCATTGTGCTTAGCCCAGAGGTTCTTAAACTTTTCAGGCGCGCCCCCTTTGGCGTTAGCAGGGATATCTAGAAACGAGTTTCTGGGCGTTAGTCATTGATACTCGCGCCTGACATAACCTCAAGATCAAGCACAATAAACAGAACAATTCATCTGCCATTATCCTGCTTTTCCACAATATGTCGCTGTCATACCCGCGCCCCCCACGTATACCTTTCACGTCCCCCAGTTTAACAACCAATGATTGAGCCCATTTATCGGACACTAGTGGCCATCGAATAAATTTTGTAAAGTCGTAGTGGGCCGCAACAATTTCAAGCAATTTGTAAAAACGTGGGAGCTTAAAAGCAGTTATTTGCGTAACAGTCAGCTTCTCACAGTCACGGATTTAAACTCCACACAATCACGTTCTGACAAACATCCTTTTGCCAGAAACGCAGCAGCATGGAGTGACTGAGCCTTTCTTATAGCGTAAGAAGAACGAGATCTTGTAGATATTGCAAGCGATCGTTCTTGTTCTGTCACATACCACAGTTTTGTCACAATGCTTGGTTTTGGCGCAATACACCCTAATTATTGCATTACTTAAGGGCGCTGTACAGTCCCGTCAGCATGGGGGCTTTGGTGGGCTTAGCCCCCTCAAATAAAGTTCCAATCCCCTCCGACTTGATATATGAAACAATATAAATCAGTGGTGTTTTGTCAAATTTTAGAATGTCAATCCTCCTGCACAAACGTAAAGCCCCCCTAGTGAAGACTTTCTGGCGGTGTATCGATGAAACTGCAAGTCACAAATTGTGATTTTTGCCAAGCAATTTTTGCGCCCTCATCGAAGTGGCGCCCATGGCACGAGCCATGCCTGCTATACTTTAGATACGCCACTGAGGTGGAGTAACTACATCTCCGAACTTGCTTGGTCCCGTCTTGGGGGGAGCCAACAGAACTATTTGAGATTGTTGTTGACTGTGAACCAGAGGGAAAACGGGCATGAAAATGAATGAATGGGATGTAAAGCAAAATTCGATGAGCACTGTACCAGAGTGTGTATACTGACTCAAAACTCTCCTTAATGCACCAGGTGACGAATTTACACAAACGCGACATCAATAATTTTTTTGGTCAAAATCTATCTCAAACATTCTTGTTTAATTTAAATGATAACAGTAAATGACAATAAATATACTTTCAAGTTTTACTGTTTCTTCGAACAGTTGTAAGGAGAATTGAGTCACCCCATACCAGAGGCGCAGCCAGCATTTTTCTTAGGGCGGGGCTGAAATTATGGAAGCAAAAGCTATGAAAAGGAAAAATTGCTTGTGATAAGAATAGCCAGGAAAGCACATATATTGTGGATAAACAGTTGACTGTA
>JGI24158J21664_10004125_pt1 | contig 18585 bp, 15 predicted proteins | sample Ectturendosymbi3_FD_21664 | JGI IMG/M metagenome (IMG submission 21664)
CTGGAAACAGACTCATTTTTAGACAAGCATAGAGCTTATAACATTGCCAAGTCTTATGACAATGTTATAGAAAAGTTCAAATTAACATGAAAAGTAATGGCATTGGCGTCAGGTAGTGCTACGTCTATGGCTAAAGCATTTCAAGCCTTTTGCAACTCCTGCGCTTTATTGTGTTATCACTTATCTTTTCATTAGTTATGTTTACATGTAGCCTACTCTCCAAGTGGTTGCGTTTCAATGTAAAAGCGAAAGCGTTCAAATTGCGAGAGAAAACTAATGTGAATCTTGACCTGGCACCACATCAGGAATCATCCACCATATTCTCTCAACATATGTTTGTAATTACGATTAATAATTAATTACAAGTTTAAAGAATAATTGTAATTACAATTGTAATTTGCGATTTTTAGCACAGAGTAATTGTAATTGTAATGTAATTGAAAAATTTGAAGGAGTAATTGTTATTATAATTGAACAGATTTGATGTAATTGATCCAACTCTGTCTGCGGCTACAAGTAATCGTGTCATCTATATGTTCCATTGAATGCTCGTGGCTCCTCAGGCGATCAAGAGCGTGCTTCCATTCGAAGATTCCTTTTCTAATAACGAAATGTGCACATTTAGTCGTATGCGGGAACATCAGTCTACAATTGAAACAATAAACACAAGTTTGTGATGGAGAAGAACAAAGCCTGCTTCTATCAACTACTTCGCCATTGTGGTTCTGGCGACGAATAAGACATGTGCATTTCCATTGACGAGTTTCTGTCTTTTCTGTGTTGTGGAGCATCATGGCTTAAAAGTAGCTTTTCGTCACAATGTCAGAGAAAACCTGTTTCATTTTTCAACCAATATTTCTGCATTTCTTCCGGTATATTGGCTGACCAGAGACCGATGTCGTTGTCTACAGCGATAGCGTCAGCCATCTCATCTATCGTGATTTTCGATGATACATCTTGACGTTCTTCTGCTACTGCACAGCTGGTTAAACCATAGGTCTATTCTCATCGTTACGTAGATCTAAGTTTGTCACAACATGTTCTTCGATTTTCTGTCCTCTCACAGGTTCCGTATAAATGTCTCCGCTGGACTTCACTGCCACTGTAAAATAGTAACTTGAATGTTTCTTGACTTATTTGCAACTTCTTTCTCTCTCATTTTTGCCTCTTTTGCTTTTTTACGTTTGTTTTTAGAACCACTTGCATAAGCTCTAGATTTGTAAAGGTGACGATCCGCCTTTCTTCCGTCCATGTTTATTTATTAGTAAACTCACTAGGGCTGCCGTATGTTCATCGCAGAAAGGGAGAACCCTTTGCGATTGTCACTTACTTGAGTGCATTATCTACACGTAATAAGTCAAATATCAATTAGGCCTATTGCCAATAGGAAGTTCTAAGCATTGAAGTAAGACGTACAGTGTGGACAGTGTTTCAGTCAAAACACACAAAACAAAATCCTTGTTTACTTGTCCTATTTGGCCCATGAATATTTTGCAGTTTGTTTTGTGAAAAAGGAATATTTCAGATGCATATTTCATTTTTTTAGCATTACTGATTAGCTATAATTACTAGAAAGTACTACACTAAGCTATGTACAATACACTGATCACCGTATCACGGTTCATCAGCAAAGCTAGTACAGTATAATGGAGTCAGCAGTCCCCACTCTAATACCAAAGTCTGGGAGGCCCTGCAGGGTGTCTTACAGTATATATAAAGCTACGCATGCTGTTTACAGTCTTGACATTTTCTACAGAGGGACATATTGAAAACTTTATTGCTACCTGGGCCGCATATATTACATTTGTCTACTTCAGCAAGAATTTACGTTTGAAAATATGATTTAGCGATAATAATATTATAACCTTGTATTGTTTCATTTCACATTGACACTGTAGTACACATAGACATTGTGTTTCACGAAACAACCTGAAACGCTGATATCGATGAAATTACTTTAACACAGACTCGAAGTATATACTATCCATGTACATGTGACCAGAACCGTCGCCAGAAAGTCCTCAATATGAGGGGTTTACTTTTGTGCGTGGGGGGGGCGGGGCTTTACGTTCGTGGAGGGGCGGCTTTACATTCAAATTTGACAAAAATTACAATAATTACCAGTGTTTCCTAATTCCGTTTGGAGGGGCTTGGGGCTTCGTTTGGGGGGCTAAGCCCACCAAAGACCCTCGTAGCGACGGGACTGCGTGTGACTGACCTGCGGGCCGCATGCGGCCCACAGGCCGTAGTTTGCGCCCGCCGGGTCTAGGCTGTTACACATTTCAAGGGGCGCCTGTGGTTTCAGCCATCCAGCCACGCAAAAGCCTGAGGTGACAATTTGAACCTCTTTCTTTGGCCAAAGAATGATAGTGTGAACCAGCGAGTAAACCGGTCAGCGCATATAAAAATGCAGCGGCAGTCATGTGATTCCGAAAGTGGATGGGCCATTTAATTGATCGGATTTCTGATAAACGGTCACATGTGAGAGATTTATGCTGATATGCTGACTGTCTTAAGGACTAGACCGTGGGCGTCCGAAGGGTGCAAAGGGGCTTTGGCCCCTCTGGATTTTGAAATTTGACTTTTTCCTATTAGATTTTCAGTAAAAAAGGTTTTCTTAGTTTCGATTGGTTGAAATGAAATTTCGCCACTTTTGGCCCCCCTTGGAAAAATCGTTTTGACTAACTCTGGATAAATCTACTATTGGCCCCCCAAGAAAATATCTTCCCGACGCCCAGATTCTGGCCTTAGTTTTCTAGCATGGAACGCAATATTGCACCCAAATGGTAACCTTCGACTAGATGTGGCCAAATATCTCACACATTACGAACCTGTTATGCAGCACCACGGATATCACGATGCGTTAATTGCGGTAGTTGTACAAAATGATGCGGTGAAAAACATATGGAACCAGTGGTGGCGGTGAACCGCCACAGGAAACGTCGCAAAGCAATGTTGCAACGTGCCACTGGCAGGGCCTCCGAGAGAAATTTTACCAGGGGTACGACGAACCGATACCGGGCCCCCTAGCTTCTGGGGACCTTGTCGAAACTTGTATAGCTTGTTGGTATAGTAATCAGAATGTAGATGAAACAGTTACCATTCCAAGATTTACAAATAAACAGTGGCTACCAGACCCGTATCCACGGGGGGAGTGTCACCCCAAGGTTTTTTGTGTCCCCCCATATGTATTATTCCCCTCAAACCTTAAAACCTGGTTACGGGCGTGGTGGCAACTGGCCCATACAATTTGAATAAGATGTAAGGACTGACGATGGGTAATGATACGTGAAACCGATTTCCTATTAAAATGTTTTGATTGATTCCGTGCTTGTTTCTCCTATGGACTGATGTTACTTGAATAAAGACATGCGCAAGTTTTGATCATCGCAAAAAAATGAAAGCAGAGCACAGTCGGCTGATTCTTCGAAAGCCGACAGAAAACATAGAGCTTTTATTTGGCCTACACGAGTAACAAATTGCAAATTATTAGCTTCGTATGTTTCAATAAGCTCGTACTCATAAAAATATCTTCCTAGTGTAGTAACAATCACAGATTTTTACTGTACGCATCATATTATCAAAAAAATCCTCAAAACACGTTTGGTTTGGCTCAGTATAGGAAGAAAAAAGTTTCTCGTCGAGATTTTTAAAANAGAAGAAAGCAAGTAAGGACTTCCTATATTTCAATATGTGCACCATTTGAAATTTTTTAACGGATGCTGGTCTTATTCACGCGTCAGACGTTTCTCGCATGCGCAGTTGTATTTCGATTCTTACAATCCTCAAACTAAATCCTGCTAAGTTCAATCTGAAATAATGTGCAAACAATTTACAATTTCAGAAATTGGTGCAAATGTCACGATTGTTTCAAAAACACTTTTCGTGCCTTCTCAGCAAAGGTTTTGATGATATCATCATATTCTACTTCTTGTGCAAGTTTGGATTCAGTATTCAATCTGGCAAGATACAACCACACGGGACTGATCGCTGGTTGCACTCACATAATTTTTGCTTAGTTTAAACTAGCTAAATGATCACTCTGAAGATGCCACGGTGGCTGGAATTGTGCGCAAAATTCTTAAGCAAATACACATACATTTGGGAAACGTTCTTGAAGCTCCAAGTCGTAAATTTTATAAACAGGTCTTGTGGAAGCAATTTCACTTTTCCAAAATTAGCTGAATGTAAGAAGAGCAAATGCCGCATCTCAGTAACGAAATTTTCGTCGTCCATGTCTTTAGTCCCGTCGCCAAGGGGGGGGATTTGGTGGGCTTAGTCCCCCAAACGAAGCGCCAATCACTCCCAAATTAAAATATCTAACACTACAAATCAGTGGAGTTTTTACCAATTTTTCAAGTCAAGCCCCCCTATTGAAGACTTTCTGGCGACGGTTCTGCTTATCTTTACAATATTGTGTGGTTAGGATTCTCGCTTTGTGGTCAGTTACTGCAGCAGAGCGATTCTTATAATTCCATGTTACATCAAGTCGTTCTTTTTAATGCGTTTCACAACATTACAACCCATGATTAGCTCTCCAATAACTTTATCAGTAATAGCATAGAATATAAAAGTTCTGTAAAATGCTTCTTGAAAGGATTCCTTTCCCTTTCCAACTGATACATTCCTTCGTAGAGCTGAACTTCCTCTAGGAGGAAGCTTAATCTCAATGCCGAGGTTAGATTACATCATTCCACACAGTTTGCCAATTATTTCGCAATTCAGTTTAAATCCTTTAGAAGTTTTTGAATGTTAGCAACTTCTGTATACAATGTTGCTGGCCTGGGTTGAATGTCTTTCATAGAGATGTCTATTCTGCTTAGAATTTTGAACCACACAGCTGACATAAATACACAAACAAATGACTTCAAGTAAGATAATGAGCCATTTGCATCATGCATGGATTTCTGCAGATTCATTATCAACAACTCTTCACTGGCAGTTTTTACACCAGGCAAACGTGAACAGTTGTAGAAAACTTTTGACCCGATTTAAAAATATTTTAAAGTTCGAAAATATGTAAAATGAATCATGTCAGTTTATTTTTCAAATCATGCTTGGTTCTATTTTTAACACATATCATGGCACTCCGATTTTATGCTGCACCACCACAGATTTTGGGTTTTTTGGTACTGTTCTTGGGATTTTTGGAGTTGCATTTGTAATAGCCCTGAATACAAGTTGCAATTGCAGTGCTCAATAGTTATAGTTACTTGAAGCAAGCCTGCATATGTTTGTCCAATTATTATGAAAATGTGTGAACTGTCAGTGTGCGTGCTTTGCAAAACGGCAGCGCATTTAACTTCATACTGCGAACTGTTGTGCATCACACATTCTGTCAATTTGGCAAGGAACTGCATTTTTCAACAATTTGACAGGCCTCTGTACGATGCACCTCTTGGCAGTAAAACGCGGCGCTGGTTCTTGCTGAGCACTGGTGCGCTCTGAGAAGCGATACTTCTCACACGCGGCTTATTACAGTTCTGCTGCGTGGAATCTATCGACGATATGCTATACATAAACTCTGCTCAACGTTATTTGACGTGTATAAGGTAATGCAGTAGTGACAAAATATTGCAACGTAAAGGAAGATGACAACAAAATCAAATAAACCAGCCAAAATCTTGGGCAAGTTTTCATTTTAATTTCGGATTTGTCAAGATTTTAGAGGGCAAACTGGTAAAAACTACCAGCGCTGCAAATAGATAAAGCGACCATCAATTTGGGCTTGATTACAGAACATCTTAGTGCGCGTACTTTCATCCTCTCGGGCCCCTTTACCTTCTGGGCCCGGGTACAATGTACCTCTCGTACCCCCTCTCGTAGGCCCTGGCCACTGGTGTTCGCTGACGTTTGTAAATTTTGTTTTTTCAATGTGACATAACTTGCAGTCATTTTGCTACAATTCTACGAAAGCTTGCCAATGAAATTTTAAGGCATGGGAAAAAATAACATTGATTTCAGTGTGACTTACTGCATTAGCCACGACATTGTCACATTTTTTGATGAACATCACGTTTATGCAGAGTGATGCACGTTCACTGAGATGACACCACGATGTTGTCACGTTGGTTGATGGAGGAAAAAGCTTCACAACTGAAGAGATCGTGATCACGGTAGATCGCCATGTCAGGATTTTGCTGAAAGCAATGACGGAAGTGTTTAACAGTAAGGTGCAATCCTATGCGATCTCTAGTAAATGTGAACGTACTGTATTTGCTTGAGCATTAGAAAAGTTTTTGAAAGAACATGCAATTGAATGGTACTTACTGTCAGTACGTTGCCTGACGGTATAGCGCCACATTCACACTTTCAAACGAAAACGAAACAAAATAACGTGAGTAAACAGTGTCAGCTTCATGTTTACGGTTGCCTTATTGAAAGTCAGTGGCGCAAATCGTCGTTCTTTTCCTTGCAAGTGCTGCATCTTGCTAAGATGAGCCTCAATGGTAGCAAAGTGGTTATTGTTGCTCTGTAGAAACTTACTTCACCAGGTCACGATTTGAAACCCTTTGACTGAGTTCGGTTTGGATAGTTTTTGATCATATCATGTTTTTCCAGAGTTGGGCGTATCCCATCTGCCCTGGTAAGATAACCGCCGAATTAAACTTATTTAGAGATTGCTTTTGCAACGGACGTCATGGCATTTTCGGAAAAACCACCATGATGATCTTCCCTTTCTTCCAGTGCGGCACAGAACACCAAAAAATCGTCAAATGCATCCTTGCAAATTGTCAAGGTCAGCAGTTAATCAGTCAGTGAAGTGTTGCATGCTTTGAAAACTGTTGGACATAAGAAAGAGTACTGAGTGGATTTAAAACACCTTCAAGGTGTGCACAGAGTAAATTTTGTTGGTCATCTGCCCAGAACCGTTGCCAGAAAGCCGGGAATTAGGGGGCTTTACGTTTGTGCGGGGGACTTTACGTTTGTGCTGGGAGGGGTTGACATTCAAATTTGACAAAAATTCCACTAAATTATAGTGTTTCATATTTCAATTTGGGGTAGATTGTAGCTTTGTTTGGGGGGCTAACCCACCAAAGCTCCCCCGCGGCGACAGGACTGCATAGGCCGCGAGAGGACTTTGATCAAAGTTAGACTTGAAATTAATGGTTTAAAAAAATTTTGCTAGCTTCGTGGAATTTGATATTTGTGCGTGTCTTTCTCAATCGGCATGTGGAGGGTTCTGTAGTCCATTACAATTGTTATGCGTTTTACCACATCATTTGGCGCAACGTGCGCGGGTGATGCACGCGGACCTGATGTGCTTTCAAGCACACAAGATGGTTGCGTTTTATTGATTTTCTGACTAGCAATTGCGTAGTTTGGGTGACTTAACGTGCAGTACCAAACCATGTGGCCTGTCTTTCATTGGTATGTGAAGCTCAAACGGGTATTTTCACGGTTTTTTGAAGTCCAGGTCTTTAGTGATTGAGTGAAGTTTGTCCAAGACATTTCAGAAACGTGGGCAAGTAACAGTGACTTGAGAAACTGTATCGCAACCGAAAAGATCATCATCTTCCGTGAGGGAATTTCCATTCGTGTAATTGGTAACACGTAATTTGATCGCCCGGGTTCAGTCGTCAGGAATGCACGTGCATTTCTGAATAGGGAAATTGTTCTGGAGGAAATCTTTGCCTAGTGATGGACTAAGAATATCAACCCCGTGAAAACTTTCTGACGCAATGATGAGTGTGTTTTACTCCCTTGTTTTAATGCGCAGCCTGATATTATTGCAGTTGTGAACTGCTGTGTCGTTGCGTTGAGTTTTATTACTCTCCGATATCCNACTGTAACTTGCAGCGCTGATAGTTTATATTCAATGCAATGAAACATGAATTAAGGAGAGTGCGTGTAGAAGAATATGCATATTATTTCAACAAACTTCGCCCAAACTTTGCTTTGTAAACATGAATACGACGTCAAATTGTGACGTCACAAACAACGCACATCAAATACAAATGACCACCATATGCCACTGAATGAAAGCCCTCGCATGAAAATTTTCTGCGTACGCCACTGCTCGATTGAGCTTATTTGATAGTGAACTTTATGCTCATTTACGCAATGGGCGCGAGTGAGCATTGGCTCGAGTGAGCTTATCTGACAGTGAATGCTGATTTGGGCGCGAGTGCGCAGTAGTTCGTTGAATTTTCCTTTTGTTATTAAATCTCGTTGAAACCTTTTTTGCCTACTGTGTTACTTGCTGCAACAACACGCAATAGGTGAACATTGAGTTACCTCCACAAAACGTTTCTTATCCCGCGCCCGACCCGCCCAGAACCAAGTTCGACCCGTGCCCGCCCCACAACTGTACGCACAACTGTGGTGGGATCCCCACCCGCCCCGCAAATTCGGGTACCCGGCTACATGCGCGGATTAACCCGCTCCCACAGGACACCAATGCACACCACCCTAATTGACTGGAGAAACATGTGTATAAGAATGCCCTATGAAGCAATGCTGAAAGTAGATATATGCTAAGGTTAAGGTGACATACCCACTGTCTGACTCGCTATGGGGTTGTGAAGAAACTTTGGCTTGGTTCTTTATTAAACATAGCTTTTCCTAAATACAGCTTTCTGGATCTTTCTCAAATATAACTTGAGCTGCGAATGCTGGCATGGTGCTAGATTAACAAGTCAGCGAATGAAAAACAGTGGTTGGAATGCCCAATACCTAATGCTAACTCTGTTAAAGGGAACTAGTAAAACAATTGTTCAATCAAATCAGCATTTACGAGGTGCTACGATATGTTGCCAACAAACTTTTAACCAGGTTCGGACAGCAGGAGGCGAGAAGAGTTTTTTGAGAGGGCTTACATTTTTTAAATTATGTCCAGTAGTTTCAAACAATGTCCAACATATTTTCCAGAATTTGCCAGGGTGGCGAAGCCTCCCCTAGTTACGGGCCTGGTTACCAACGTGGCATAAATGTTTTGAACAGCAAAACAATGTCTCACAAAATACACCGAAGCTACGCTACAACACCAGCAGTTGGAACAAGCACATTGGATGCCAGAAAGACTCGGCTTATGTACCGGAATTACGTGAAGTCAAAAACAAAAACCAAACAGAAGAAAAATCAACGGTGGAACAAGTAAATCAATAAAAATTTTGAAAACTAAACAAGCGGATTCAGGACAGGCGCGTAGCCAGGTAGGGGGCAATGGGGGCAATTGCCCCCCCCGATTCCGAAAGAAGAACCAACAATTTTCAGGCTAATCAAGCTTTTGGTGTGCAAGCCAAAGCAATACTTCAGTGCAAATCAACGAAACTGCTCAACGAACCTATCCTACTTCAGCTTTTAATCGAACTTGATCAAGGCAGTATCGTTTACTAACTGTCCATGGTTTATCAAACGTTGCGTATAGTGCAAATGCTGGAGAATTCATGCCGTGGTTGACCTTTACCTGAGGTTTAAGCTCCACGTGGAAGTTGGTGATTATGAATACAACCTTGCATATACGCGCTTGTAATCACTATAACCGAAAGTAAAACAAGGAGTAACGCTTTCGCAGGTGTTTCTGGTGCACCAACTTGCTGTAGCCACCTACATGGGCGTCGGAAGGATTTTTTCCAGGTGGGGAGGCAATAGTGGATTTTTCCAGTGGCAACCAAAAAAGTTTTTCAGGTGGCCCAAAAGTTGTGAAATTTCCTTTTTCCCTCTAGAAACTAAAAAAACAACATTTTTTTGCTAAAAATTTAATAGGAAAATGTACAATTTTAAAAAATCCCCTACTCCCCAATTCCGGCGCCCATGCCCACCTAACGGTGATGTGATCTAAACTTTATTTCAAGAGCATCCCAAAAATTCCTCTCTGATGACTGTGGTGTGCTGCAGATACTGTATAACTTACCCTTGTCTGCAGTATCAGCAGTAGTCTTAAATGAACGTAGTAGATTTTTGTTTTTGACAATTTTAAGACTAAATACGTGAATATAACAGTGATATACGTTTTATATGCCATGAAGCACAAGCCTTGGCTAAGAAGCAATCCAGTTTCAAAGTCTTTTTGCGCAGTTAGGCCATACACACTGTTTAGCAACAGTGGCATTTTTTCTAGATAATTAATTGTGTTGATTAATCATGGAGGCCTACTGTGACGGTTCAATCACAATTATAGCCTCAGCGGTTTCATCAATGGCCTCCAATTACCTTGCCTCCAAGTAAAAAAAAATCAGTTTTGTCAAGTAGTCAGAAACCCACCTGTGCATAGTCTGAAAATGTTTCAATTTTCATCTGACGTTAAATGCCGCCCTATCCTGCGGTAAATTTGAAGTATTCAGTTACAACGCGAAGAGTCAGCAAGAAAATCTAACGAAAGCAGAAAGATGCTATTTGTTCTGTAACTGTTTGTTGGGGCATTGACACTGCCATTACTTACAGATAGCTTGTAATCTGTTTTCTCGATCATAAAACGCATGTGACCAAAATGAAACTAAATTGAATTTTTTTCCCAATCGATTGGATTTTTTTATTTAAACACTAATGGATTTGAAAAGGACCCAACTCCTTAACCCCTCTGCGCGACCCATTTTTTGAGCCTTCTCCACCCTACTTTCTGTTTTGTAAATCAGAAGCGGGTGTAGTGCAAACAAACCAACAGCAATCACAATGGCGGCCGCGATGGCGTCTTGCTCAACTGCAATATTGGCTGAAAAAATTCAAGGTGCAGATCTTGCACTTATAGCATCGAGGTTTTCACAAACGCTTTGACAAGAAAGATTGACGACCAAATGTTGACTTTCATTCAGCGTAGAAACTTGGAACTTTACTAAAAACAAACTTTTAAAACTTGTCAATTCAATCAAAGCAAACGTTGTCTTTGTCGGCTTAAATACAAACATAATTATTCAGAAAAGGAAGCGCCAGAAAAAGACACACTTTGTGGATGATGCTTTGAAATCAAGGGACATTATATAATGTTGAAACTTTGTTGTTGTTTGCCCTCCCACATCAAAATTTCTGGCTACGCGCATGAGTCAGGAAAACAATTGAAAAATGCGAGTGCAGTCACCGGATCTTAGCGCAAAATCAAATGTGGTGGTCAATGTCTATGTTGCACAATGGCAATGAAAGATTTGGAAGACTCTTCAAATTTAAGCCAAGTAGCTACTTGAAAATTCTTCAATACCAGAAGTTTCTGCTACACGAAGCTATCGCGCGGCGTGGATTGAACAAGCGACGGAAATGTCACCCAGCAATGCTTGAAAAAAATGACGAAAAATCTCTTAATTTGTTTTAAGTGTGCAACCAATATCAAAAAAGTGTCAAGTGTCAAAAAACTTTCCAGAAAGTTTCACAAACAGAAAGATAAATTCAGGAACTTCCATAAACCGGTCTAAAAAATCAGAAGCCGCAAGCAGAAGCAAACTCAACATTCAGAAAATGCGGTTCAGCAAACACTACGGACAGCTGGACCAAGTTAATTGTAAAAGCAATGGTCTCCCAACTGAGCAACTTGACATTCTAGGGTATGTCAACTAACTGAAGATACACAATTAAAAGCCTGTCCTTAGAGTGGCTAACATTTCAAAATTAATTTTTATTACGCGTTTTTCATCGACAATTTTTGCGGTACTTTTCAACTGACTGGTTGCAAATTAAGTCGTAATCTTTGCTGGAAAATTTTCAGGCCGTAGAATTGGCAACAAACACTTCAAAGCTATCCAGACGTAGCTGTTAACGTTTAAGTTGTAGGCGATACCTCGCCTCCACTTCCGCCTTCCACTAAGAGAGCTGTCATTGCTGTTGCGTCGCTAGTTATCAAAATGTGATGTGAGTAACAGCGCATTGTTTTAGTTTCGGCCTGCCAAAGCGGTCAGCAGATTAGTTCATTACGCTAAAATCATGGCCGCCTGCCGTTTTCTTGGACGTTGCTCTCAGAAATTGGCTTGCATCTGTTAATAACAACGTGACAGACGGAAGGTTGGTACACCTTAGTGTTTTTTCAAAGATTGTGCTGCTTTGTACTGCCTATTTGATTATATCTTAACTCGCAGATCGCTTTGTGGATTGAGCACTACTTTTGTAGGAGGTAATCTAATCTAGCACTGAACTGCTGGGCTTGTCGTTCCTGCGCAATGGCTTCCTGCATTGGTGAACAATGGTCGCTAAGAAATGTCTTTCGACGAATGACCTGTCGGAAACGTAAGTAAGATGTATTTATGTGATAACAGTGCGATTTAAATTTAGTTATGCATCGAGGTTTGAAAGATATGATGTTTTGTTAGGCTAGGATAGCCAACACGAAATGGTAATGGCGGGCAGGGCCGTAACCAGGTTTTAACGTTTGGGGGGCGAAATGCATTTTAGGGGGAAGGATATTTGTTTTTATTGAAGGTTTGAAACAAACGTTTCTGCGCACTACAAAATTTTCGGGGTGGATCAAAAAAATTCGGGGCAGTGCACCCGAATGCCCCCTGTAGCTACGGGTCTGATGCCGAGGAGCGAACAGGAGGTGCCAATCATGGTCGGTGACTTAAATTACCTTTTTGGTCTGAAAACACGTGTTAACAGTAGGCATACCAACAGTGTGTGACGTTTCACTTTGACTCTCTTCACTTTGAAATCTGGACTGCGTCGCATCGCACACTGGAGATATAGTATCGCCGCATCGCATAATGGNGATATAGTATCGCCGCATCGCATACTGGAGGTATAGTATCGCAATGTGTCGCGGAAGATTTGCCGCCGTTTGCGACGCTCCAGGCAATAGATCCTGCGATCTGCCGGTTCGTTTGTCAAGTAGCGAAAAAAATCGAAATTGGTTAAAATACAGGTTTGGACTTCGGCACGTTGTCTTTGCTGTACAGGCCAATTCGACAGATTTTTGCAATCGTTGGATTCGCATGTTGCAAAGCAGATGAGAGGAAGTTTCAAAGAAGTTTATTATCATGCGAGGCGAGGGGCCGCAAGGTCATTAAATTAAGTCCCTCAAGGAACCAAAGACATAACGCCGACACGTAAACATAAGACACGGAAAAACAACCACAAAGTCAGCAATAACAACAGCCAACTATCCCAAACCCAACCCGACTTCAGAGATGTAGTCAGTCTACCTGGTCTGCCATGCCTTGAAAGCAGAACCGAGTCTGAGGAGGTCAACAAAGGAAGATGTTCCCGTCCGAAATTATTTACTTTCCCGATTCTCTATCCTCAAACGCAAAAATTTATTACGTAGGTTACAGCGCGAATGGAAACCCTGTACGGTTTGTGTTAACTGAAGACCACAGGCACATTGTTTTGATATCTCTGTGGGTCAAAAAAGAACTATTCTGTGAGTGATTTCGCGGCCATTATCATTACCTGTGCTGCATCGCAATTTGCTAAATGCAATTTGCTGTTATGGTACAGTATTGGCAAATTTTAGTTCAGTATATTTGCTATGGCATTGCAGTTTCCAATCCACTAGTTCGCTAAAAATCAATAAGCAATTTACTATTCAAATCTTGACACTTGCAGTGCGTAATTGCGCTTGTACTGCTCACCATAACGTTCAGAAAAATTACATTCATCTTTTTCAAAGAACAAGGTAGCAATATTTGGAACTGCTTTATACGTTCAGGCAACACTGAAAGATGCGATACTATTTAATTTTATTAATTTCTGTATGATGCATCGCTCAGCAAAGGTTGACATTCTCATATTTAATTTTTTGTGCCTCAGCCATTGTGAAAAAAAAGAAACCTCGAGTGGGTTTCTTTCCATTGCCGACGGGTAAGATTGTTCCTTTCAAGACATACGTTCAAGAGATGGGAGAAACACCAGATCTTCTCGAAGCGCGACCGCCAGGATGGGATGAGAATAAGGAAGAGCGGAGAGTGAATAAAAAGACCAGGTAGTTTAACAACATCCGAAGTATTTCAGCAAGAATTTTGTTGAATTGTCAAATCCTCGATCGTCTTGTTGCTCAACGCACAAGATATTGAGACTGGAAATTAATTTTGCAGCAATTGCCAAATTTGAGCTTGTACACAGGTTTGTGGATAAAAGCGAATGTTTTCAATGATAAACCCCGGATCATTAGATGATGGGTTATGTCATTGTTTGGGGCGGAATTCTTTACAAAAATGTAACTTCACTCAAGAAAATAGCGTTCGTTATTGAATGGCTTTGTGTGATTACTTACGCACTGGGAACAATCTCAAAGTTTTGCAGAAGCAAGCTGTAGCAGGAGCAGACAGCGAACGGCACAGTATAATGTGGAAAAAGCTTTTTGTTGAACTTGCCAGCCAGCCAACTGACTTCATTAAAAATTTCAATCAGTGCTTTTCTTTTTGTTCAGGAAAGTTCTTATTTTGTCCATCTGGTTTTCATCGCTCGCCTATTTCCTGTTCTCCTACGGTTACAATCAGTTGTCGTTGATGCAGGATTATCTTCACGAGAGTCAGTTTTTCATGCAAATCAAATACCTGCCTGACTACAAAAACACGTACGGTCATATTCAACTCATGGCAAAATATGGGTAAGTGGCAAGCTGCAAATTTGTAGCTGGTAGTTTTTCACACAGCAGTGCAAGAGTATTTCATTGATTGTTAGTTTGACTATGAAATCTTAGAAGTGGAAATGCCAGATTTGCCAAGTGCTTCTTTCGTTTTATAAGACATCTTTAAATGACCAACTACTTGTACTAATTTCTGTGTATTACAATATTGTGTGTTGAGGTTCGTTTCGGCTTGAATATTATTTAGGTCTTACAAAAGAAAAGTAAAGTTAAAGATAATGCTCTACTCACAAAGTAGTTGACGATTGTGCAAATATAAAAGATGTCATGTGTTGAAATAAAGCAAACAGCGGTTGCTATCTTGGTCAGATTCAACGGGTGTTACTGGACAGTGATACTACATGCTCGAAAATACTAACAGTAACTGATTTTAGAGAGACAATCTATTCTAGAGGGAGACAGAGACCCTTTGAGTTAAGATTTAAAAATGCATGGACGTCGTAAGCTTGACCAGTTTAAACGGCAAAGCTAATTTGCACTTTCGGTGCAATACTCCACTGACGATTACGCTTACAACCACGTTTTGAGAGGAAAAGGGAGAAAAGCAACAGGGTACCATTTGCAGTCCGGTTGATTTTGTTTATCTTTGTTGTTCGCTGCTGCCCAGCTCATTCTGCGGGTTCCTTGAAGTAACATACTTTCGTAGCCGGTGATTTAGGTTAAAAATTTCAAAATTTTTCATGTTGCCCAGAAGTAGCAAATTTCATGAAGAGAAGTTGCCATAATTGTTATATCTTTTACGTCCCTGTTTCATCTTTCGATTTGCTTTAATCACATATTAATTGGTGTGATGTGCAAAACAATCGTAAATGCAGAACGATCCATTTGTAAGAAAGGCTTATACTCGAATGATCACAAACGAGAAACCACACACTAACTAGAGATTTCCATCGAGATTTCGTGTTTGCAGCTGGAAATAAACCATAAGACTGCTGTGCTTTGACGTGTTGAACGCTAGAAAACACGTTAAGCGAAAATAAATACGCAAGTGTATATTTGGACAAAAACGTTTGAGCGCATGTAAATTGCACGTAATCAGCAGAGCATTTAACAACAAAACGCAAATCAAATTGATGCTCTGAAACGTTAGTGCTCATAAACGAAAAATTTGGCTCTAGGTTGGCTGCAGCCACAGCGATGTTCATTCCTTACTTGATCCGATCCTTTAAAGACAAATGGATCCTTTTCGTCGCCACGGGTGGTTATGGCATGTTCATTTCTCTTGGATTTCTCGACGCCAAATACACAATCATTCCCAGTAAGTTGACATCAATTGCGGCTTGTTGTATTTTGCTGTCGTTGATTTGATGACAATATTTGATCGCGGCAAACCACTAATTGTTGCCAAAACCTCTGGTGTTTTTTATTTCATTTTTTCTAGTTTTAAAAGTCCTTATCACAACAAAATGTAGCAAAAAGCAAAATTTCCTTAAAATACTGCAAAAAAAAGGCTTATAAAATGGGTGTTTTAAACAATAGTAGAAAGCTTTCACTGCCTAATTAAAGCGTTAATCGTGTGTAGCGAGTTTTCAATTCAATGTAGATATCATAACGTGTATACAAGAAGAAAGGGGTGGTAATTAGCTAAAAGCTCTAACTACATTTCTATGAAGAAACGACATACTTAGTTCATCAATGGGGCTATGCACTGTCGAATTCAGGAAATGCATCAGAAATTGTGCATTAGATCAGACAGCGGTGATGGCCTGTCTCGAACGGCACGTTTATGCAATAATACTTTTTTAGGAAAGTAGAATTGTGTCGTGGTATCAGTTCGCGCGTACTTGTACATGCTTTGTTCCGATTTCGTTTTTCGTTAATTCGGTGAGAAACTGAAAATTGATGGCCTAAATTTGAATGAGCGTTGACTCAGGACAGATTGGCCTACGCAGACTCTTGTCAACAGCCTGAATATGAAAAAAGACTCAGCACGAACAGCTTTCGCTCATTATGAATGATAATGACAAGTTGCAGGTTGAAATGCAGAAAGTCTTTGTTATAGAGTAGACAACTATAAATGTTATGGGCTCATTTCTCGAGCAAGACACCAACTGTCAACTGCGTCCTTAAAAAACCAAGATGGTTTAAAGTGGACATAGAGACGATGAGATTGTGTATGAGACGTCCCAGGTTGAAGTTCGCTTTTACTTCCACCTGCCGCGCATCCAATCAGTCTTCACACGCATCCGCTAATAGGTTGATCTGTCGATGTATCGACTGTTTTACGTCTAAAATGATGAACGTAACGTCAAATGCACTGTCGCCCCCTCAATATGACCCAATTCCAACATTTTTTCTGCATTCAAGGCGGTTTGATTGCTGGATTGTCTTGCATGCCGTTCTTCATCACCTACCAAATGTACATGGTGCATCTTGCTCGACGCCTTGGAGATTTGAATCAAAAGAGGCCATACAACGGTTGGTGCAGCGTGTGCGGAGCTTGCAAATTGGTGTGCTGTTAAGAAACCTTTTTCCAGCAGGGTGTCGTTGTTTCATGTCACTTCAAAAATATTGTTTTTGAAAAACTGGTAAATTTGCGATACCCAAACAAAATAAAAGTAAATCCAGTGGTACTAACAGCTTTGCAGAAGCGAAGTGCGGCCTATTAAGGTCCCAAAGAAGCCTGTGCAAACATAAAGAAGTACGAGTACATTGTTAAATTTTGTTGCAAATTCCACATTTAGCAGAAAACTCGCGTTTTGAGCAAGCGGAAATTAAAATCTGAGTGGCTAAAACTTGTTTGTAAGTGGAATTGCAACAATATCAACGGTTTCAAAAAGCACGTTACAATAGTGGTATTTAGTGAAAAATGTCCAAAGAAAGTTTTAGCCAGTTAGCTTTGAATACAGCTAATATTACACGTAATATTTTGAGCTTGAAAACTACGTGAACGGTTTCAGCAAAGGCATTGCCTCAACCTTTTGTCTGGTGTCAGATTTGTGAAAAAATATGTTACTGTTGCTCTTCAGCAAATTCTTCATGAAAGAGGAAACTCATCCTCCTTTCAGTTATATTTCGCTTTTTCAGGTGTCCAGGCAAACTGGCTGCTGCTCAAGTTCAACAGCTTGTCATTCTTTGCTTGGTACCTCGGCTACGCGGCTGCCTGCGGAACCTCTGCTGTTGTGTTTCGAGGAACGCTGACGAGGAACAACACTTGTACGTTGAGTTACAGGACGCGTCGACTGAAACGATCGGTGCTTGGAAATGTTATGCGAGCGTTTTTCGTATTTCTTCATGCATCCACACTGGTCTAAAATCGTACGTCGTACGAGAAACTGATTTACCTAAGAAAAGTTTCCTTAGCTTTCAAAGGTTTCTCGTTGTTTCGAAATAGTGAAAAAGCTACCAAAGTCACACTTATCTTATACCGCTCAGGTAGAGGTGTCATTAAATAAACATTTCCTATTTTTCTGTCATGTTCAAAGATTTTCGCAGCCTGAAAACACTCTTAGTGATGGTTTCTGGGTGCAGGGAGACCATAATTATAGTTTTCAAAACCAGGACTTCGCGTATATGAGGTTGTAAGCTTTTGAAAGAACAGTGATGCCAATTTCATCGCATCTGGAATCGGAACAAAGTCAGTAAATCTGTCTGATATCAAACAGCATTTGCAAAGTTTTCCCCCAAATAGTGAACAATGTAAAAAAGTCAACGGATAACCACATTTTATGATGAAACCATGGCGGCTTTATCTCGCCTGCAACCGACCTCATTTTCGGGGACCAATAGGTGACTGACCTAGACGAGACTCCGATAACGACGCCTTATTCGGTCAGGCCTGGACTGATGCACACCCTAATTTTGCGTCACTTTTTTACGCCATCATGCAAATATGCTTTATAGTTACTGTGTTAAAAGTAGGAGTTCGAAAGATCTTTGCAGTGATATTGGAAGGCTTTTCAGGTAAATGAATTCGATGGTCTTTCTGTACTGGTAGGCATAGGCGTACGGGAAGGCATTTTACTGGGGGGGCGGAAAAAATTTGCCCTGAAACTAAGAATTTGCCCTAAAAATAGACAACTTGCCCTGAAACTAACTTTTTAGTTTAATCCGAATGGGGCCTGAAACCTTATGTAAAT
>JGI24158J21664_10004127_pt1 | contig 18581 bp, 7 predicted proteins | sample Ectturendosymbi3_FD_21664 | JGI IMG/M metagenome (IMG submission 21664)
CTCATCATTTTTAACACTGCCCTTTCATTATGGTGGGCGGCAGACTATGGAAACCTCTGAAAAGGGGCGCTGGGTGAAAAAAGGTTAAGAACCACTGCCTTAAATCATACCGGGCTTTTTCGCATTTGTTCCTGTTATTTTATGGCCAGATTCGGAATTAGGCGCACCCCACCTTGGCACTGGCAGACAATTGACGGTTAAGTTGGCACAGCAGAGGCAGACGAGATCCTACAAATAGGACCAGTTAATTTGATATAAAAAAAAATTTAGTTTTTAAAAGTGATGAGTTTCACTGGTATAGCCGCAAACAGCCAAACACTTGGATCCGGGTAGTAAAACACATGCACAGCCACTTAAACTGAATAGCAAGCATTCTCTTCGCGATGCTCAAGCTCAGGGTTTTTTTAAGGTGTTTTAGGGACCAGATTCGGGTCCGTAGAATTGAAAATCGAGTCCCTAGAATCAGCGAAAATTATCATCGGGTCCCTAGAATCAGAGAAATCGGGTCCCCACAGGTTCGTACCGGGTACCTAACATTTTCTTTAAAAAAAAACTGCTCAAGCTTATGCCAGCAGCATTTGTGCCGCAATATAAGCGATCGCCCTGTCAACGAACAAACGTGGTGCAACTCAACCTCGCAAAGTCAACAGAACAAGATGGATGGCTTGTTTGATTTTTTCTCGTCGGTTTTGAGGAATGAAAACGAAATACGCAAAAAAAGAAAAGAAACACAATAGAATATGAAAATGCAGCAAGTGCTCAAGTAAACTGAAGGTGCAGCGCTGAAATAACTCCACCATACTATCAACGCGGGTGATGATGAAATTGTTGTTCGACGCTTTGAGGAACAAACGACTCCATGCTTGCACAAGACAGGCTTACGATAGTAGCATTTGAAAGGTGACCACTAGATTTTGCAATCTCGCCGCAGGCGAGACCTGTTCGTTCTTGTTAAGCTGCGCAGAAGGTTCGATTTTTCCACAGTATCCAATGGAATGTTTTGTAGGAGGGTTTTATGAAAAAATCAAGTTACCGTGAATCATCCTCCGAGCACAATGTCTGTGTACACCTTACAGTCAAACCGATGGAAATATATGTCAGAGAGCAGAGTTTCGTTAAATCTAAAATCTGAAAAATATTTCAAACTTCATCGTTTCCATTTTTCAAAAGTTTCCGTAAGAGTCGTGCGCGTGGTGTAACCAACAGACGCTACAAATTTTTCTAACAATCATTAGACGTGAAGTGAGTAAATTGATCTACTAACATTAAAGAAGGCAAAGAAGGATTTAACTATGAAAAGCATTTAGCAAAGCACCAAGGCGATACAGAGAAATTTTAACAGCGAGCACAAAAAACACAAAACGCAACGCTAGCGCCTGCTGCGAACGTTACCAGATGCATCGAAGTACAACGAAAACAAGCTCTTTTGAACAAGCCTTTTCCGGTTTTCAAACGCAATGTGCAGCAAATGACACGATTTTTTCAAAGCACAAGTGCGCGTTTGCATAGTTTTCACGATGCAAGATAACCTGTAAGTTCACTCGTCGCTGCAAGGGCAGACAATAGGTTTTCACATTTTTACGAACTATCCAGGTTTAGGCAACCACACCAAAGATGCCAGCTCGCAAGCGATATTTCACTCGGCACGGTTACAAACATAAGCGAAGATGATCTGCTGCAGTTTAAGTTTTATAGTTGTTAGTTTATTCCTACTGAAAACGCGGTGCAGCCCTGGGCTGTAGCCTTCATCGATGCCACCACGCACAAAACAAACAACGCAGCAATGCAGTTAAAGTACCGGTATGAATACGGAAGTATGAACACTATGCAAAGGTATCATTCGCAGTTTCAAGTTAGGCAAAAAGCAGCGTAAGCTTGCTGTTAATTAGATCTGCAAGAATAATTAAGGTCGCAAAGGGCCCTGGCACTTACGGGGAAGCTGGCCGCTGTTAGACACCTATGCAGGGGTGCACAACCTTCGGGCGCCTTCGATTAAAATTATTTCGGCCGTGCATATGTAATTTAAAATATTGGTTATGATGATGGCGGCCGTGCAACATTAAAAACTCTTTGTCCACTACAGGGGTCTCCAAACTTTTTTGTCCGAGGGTCACATAGCCTATACTCAAAGGATCGAGGGCGGGACATCNTACGTAATGCGGGTGTTTTGGGATAAGCTACATTCTACCAAATCAACATGTGTTTCGTGAATATATATTTTTTCCTTATTGACAAAATGTCTTTGCGGGACGGATGAAATGGCTTCGCGGGCCGGATTTGGAGACCCGTGGTCTACTGGATGAAGATTCTTAGTAAAAATACGGCCAAATAGACGTGTGGAAGCAGAACAGAAGCAATGTAATAAAATAAAAATATCTTGAACTCACTAGCGGCCGTAATTCGTAAAAATAAAAGGTAATGCGGCCGGCAATAGCAAAAAGGTTGTGTACCAGTGATGGAATTCGACCGGTTCGCAAGAACCTGTTCTTGGAATTTCTTTAAACCCGAGAACCGGTTGTTGGCTTAAGTCAGGGATTCTTAATTTTTTCCCATAAGCACCTTTTACTTATAACTTGTTTTGGCAAACCTCTCGTAGACCTGTCACTAACTTTTAATAGTGAAAAACAAAACTAAAATCAGGTTCGAATAAAATCTCGTTCGAACGAGAGCGTCGTTACATAAGGCTACACCGACGGCAACCGCTGCCAGCTGGTTTTGTTTACTTTCCCATCTATGCAGACACCACCGCAGCTGTTAGGATTAGCTATATTTTTGCCTCTGCAGACTGTGATAATGAGAGAACCTGTTGTTAGTGAGTCCTGGAGTGAGAGAACCTGTTCTTAAAAATTTGAATCCCACCACTGTTGTGCACCCCTGCGTTAATACAATGCTAAAATAGTGTATAAGTGCAGGGTGCTGTTGTCCTCGCAAGGGCACAAACTCTTTTCAAGAGAAAAGTTGCCGTTCCTTGTCAACGTGCATGCTTCAATGCATGTGAAACACTTTTAGTACAGAGAACAACTGAAAGTATGAAAGTGCCGCAAAAGCTTGATAACAAAAAGGACGACCAAAGCAATCGAAGGAAGCCACAAAATGCTGACGTCTCGCTTTATCAACTATTATTAACATCATGGTTCTTACTGCACTGATGATGCTGATCGATTGGTAGCGAAACGTCTACATTAGGTCGTTTACTTCAGTTTGTTTGGCTGTTACTTTTTCAATAGTTGAAATAAATAAGAGGTTTAGATAAACGGGTAAAAGTTCAAGACAATCCATGTGGATCGTTGGCCGTGTTACAATGTTTCCCCCCGGCGCATTTTAGGGTACGACATTGGAACGTGGAATAAAAAACACTTGTGTAAGTACTTCGAACCAAAACTGAACGAACGGATGTTTTCCTGCAGTGTCAATGGTTTTGCGCAATTAAAGAGCTCTGGAACCTTTTTCCTTTATTGTGACACTGAATCACACGCGTGATTTAGTCTTGTTTCACACGTCATTAATCATAGGGTAGTAATAGAACTAACAGGTTCAGCGTCAGGTTATGTTATGAGTAAGGCAATGTTGTCCCGAGGATAAAATTTTCGGGGCCACACACTTTCTATCAAGGACAGGCACTTCGTCTGTATTTAGCAAGCTATCAAAAATTAGGGCTTGGTTTTTGGAAACCGAAGAGCATTTGTCACTTACAGTTCAAAAAACAATGTGCTTAGCTTCATGGTCTTTCCAACTACATTCTGCCTGGTATTTTCAGATCTCTTGCGCGTGCAAAAAAGGGAAATGAAACGCAAAAACAACAAAATCAAGTGCGATTTGTGTATATCTCAAATACCGGGCCAACTTCAACCCCGTATTCTGCTCAGGTTTGCACACATCAAAATTCTGGCATGCCCATCGGTTGTTTTTCAAAATTTTTGATGGCAGATGGAGATACTGCCCTTATCACTCACCAAGCACCGCAACTAATGACAGCAATTCAACGACTGATACGAACTCGACAAAGTATTTCGTTCGTTATTGAATATCGCCAACAGACGACATGCCCACTGAGACAACCTACACCATGCACATTCCTTCGATCCATCCAGTTGTTTTGCTGCTCGGATCAGGACTTCAAGGCTGTAGGAAGAACGTGTGTAAAATAGCTCAGGGTCTGTCAAATTAGTCTTTCAGGAGGGGGCATCGGCAAGACGTTCATCATGTCGTTCATGCGCACGCCCCCCTTTTCTTCGTTGCCAGCAGGGCTGTATTTACCTTCGTACGCTCTTTTTTTCTTGATTTTTAGACAACAGTATACACTTAAAACGATAATAGCGATAACCAGAACTCCCCCTACAACGCATGGTATAATGATCTCCAATGGTACAGACGCAGCGGCAGTTGTCGTAGCTGTGGCTGAAGTTGCGGATGCACCAGACATCGCAAGAGCAAGTGATCAGCACAATTCCAAGATAGCGCAAGCGTTAAAAGTTCGCCAGTATGGTGCTGCTGCCTCGTAGCAAGCTTGTACGATGATGTAGATCCCAACTTGTCTGAAAAACGGAAAGACTGCACTGTCTTTTTCACTAAATTTCACATATGTGCAGCAAGTCCATTTAAGGCACGCGAACTCCTGTGAGATCTGCAGTTGGTGATTTCGATTTCAATTTCACACAATGTCAAGTGTTCGAGCACTAGAAATAATTTCTAGAAATATATATTTTTTGTCAGCCAAAAAAACTGGAACCATTCACTGCAAAAGATTCTGGAATAAGCAACAGGTATAGACATAAAGCATAGTCAGGTAGTCGGCTTTAGTGTTGCAGATGATACGCCCGTATGTATAGTCACGGGGAAAGTGGAAAAAACTGCTCTGCTACCATCCTTGCCTGTTGCAATAGCTTCGGGCAAACAAAATGAAATGACGACTGCAGTCTGAGATGAAACGCGCTACTTGCTGAACTCAAACTACTCCGTCACACTATACCTTGACCCTATCACATAGCATGCTTTACGCTTTTCATCTAAAACCGTATTGTGTGAAGTGCGAACCACTACTGCGACAATGTATGAAACCTTCAATGCCCTGCCACTCCCTCGGTATGACGCCGCCAGCTCATAATACAGCATAACAGTTGCTGGCAATCAAGCACTGAAGGTGTTCAGTTACGCTGCCCGACAGTTTCACGCAAGTTCACGATGCTTCTGAGATGCGACAAGTTGTCTGCTGAAAAATCCAAGCAAAACCGCAAGCATGTTGAATACGTAGTGGCTAAATAAAAATTTTGATTTGAACGTGACTTTATCATGACGCGTTCCGGAAATGTTTGACCTCACCGCCCGCTCAACGCGAGCTCATAAACAGCAGCTTCTGTGTTTTTGCCACCGCGCGTAGAAAGACTGAACAAGCGACTCGAGCAGGTTACAAGCCGAAACTTCGGTATGAGGCAATTTATAACTACAGACAGTACTTCGTTACAAACGTATGATTTCAAATATTATATCCCTGCATTTTTTACTGCTCCGGGAGGATTTCATTCAACTATCACCGAGCCTCTTGTTTATCACGCCTCATGGACTTGTGGGCGAAATGCATCTATGTACAGCAACTGAAAAGCTAAAAAAATGAAAAATACCATCTAAGGACAGAACTGTTGGATTTAATCTAAAGACACTGCTTACAACAACCGAAGATAACCACAACCTGCTACATTAACCTATTTTTGAACGTTTGACACAAAAGAGGTGCTGATACTAGCATTACTACTACAGAAATAGCCTAAGCAATAAGCCGTCCTCGGCCTATTCGTACCAACTATTGTAAACGCAAGGCTGCTGCAACGCTCATCAGACAGTATCAAAATATAGTGTCGAAAATGTTGCCCAGCCCTCAGCACGCCGCAGTAAACGAGTTGTTTTTTGTGGTCTTGTACAAGCGGCAAGCTTTTGCTGAGCAGTTCAACTTTTTCGTCAAACATTAACCGACACCGTCACAGCACACCTATGTGTCGTCATGCGGAAAGTGGGGTGGACGTGACGCTAGTTCAAGAAAAAAGGTCAGTCTGTTGCGAAAAGACCGAAGCGGAACTTATGTTCAGCTTCATTTATACTCGGTTTTGTACTTCTTTCCGAGCGTCACGAGTGGTCTGCGGCGGAACTTACGGACATCTTAAATCGACCGTCAAGTACTAAGACCGCCCACGTAATTTCGTTGATCTAATTACTCTTTATATTTCAATTTTTCAGCGAACTGGCTTGTCACAATAAACAGCAGCTTCTGCATCCTAGCAGACGTTTAAAACTGTGTGATAGAGCAACTTTGACTACCTCTCTGGCACAGTGGCACATACACGCCCACTTTCGCTGCTTTCAATACGCATTCAAGTTGATGGCAGAATGCATGGAAGAGTGAGCGATGTAAAAACGCACTCGCCGCCGAGACGAGTTAAAACATTACCACGACCGTGAACATGCCACTGAGTTCAGGCTGTATCGTCACGCTAAGCAGAGGAGTCTGGTTTCAATCTTTGCAAAACTTGAAGCACTCATCTGTATCCTAAGCTACAGGCATTCCTAGTGCCGTTCCAACGTAATCTGCGTCTATAAGCTTTCACGCAACTAGCACGCTGTCTAACATACTAGAAATTTTTAAAGAGGCGTTTCGGGTTCATTAAAGCATGTTTTGAAACAGGCTCTCATATATACGTAACAAATAGAGTTGTGTAAAGATTTTTAAACATCTTGTTGTGCTTTTCAACGAACCGAAAGGAACCAACTTTCCAGTTTTTTTTCTTGCCACTGCGGTTGATTTTTCGTTCATCACCTAGCAAAGTAACATATCACTGAGTAAACTATGAAAAATAGCCAACGCGCTGCAAGCATGCCATAGCAACGACTTCCAAAACCACGATAGCCTCAACCGCAAGATAACAGTTTACATATGGAAATGGACTCACAACTCGTCGTTAATTAAACGTCGCACCTTCAACATTTTACACAACAGACCGAGAAACAAACCACCCCATCTCTAAAAATCAGCTACTACTGGTTTAAAATTTCATCGAAATAAAGTTAATGTCGCACAGGCGTCCTGCTGTGCATTTAAAATACAATGACACAGTCACAGAGATGGGCAAACTTAAAACTCTGATAGAAGCCAAAAAAATCTACTACCAGCTGAGCGTTTGGAGAGCCCCGAGTCTTCTCGTGTACAGTCTATCTATTCACACTGTAGGAGAAAGTCCATACAACCCACCACGTACGGCTTAGGAGAAATGTTTTAAGTCTTTTCTTGACTACGGCGAATACACGTACGTTTCGAACGCAATACACAGTAGTCGCACATGGCACGCGTTTCCCCGAGATTTTTTTGCTCAGTTTTTATAACGCAGCAAAATGCTTTGACAAAGATAAAAAGACAGCTCTGGCTCACATCATTCTGCAGATTTGCTGGGCCTATTTCAATTTACTTCAAGGTACGACTTGAATGTTTCAAAATCACGAGGTGGGTTTTCCACAAAACGAAACTATTTAACTATTTTAACACAAATGTGCCTAAAAGACGAAGAACAATAACAACTCTACGCAAGATAGCTTTCCTGAAAATACAACGAACTTAAATATAAAAAAGACCGTCCTAATATCGCGAAAGACTTAAAAAGCACAACATACTTTAGATAAATGAAGTTTTTCACGTCGGAAAAACCCAATATATGGGCTGCGACTGCGTTTCACAGTGACATTAAATTATAACAACGGCAAGTTTTTGCAACTTTTTTTACAGTTTCCAACAACTTCCTAAATACTCAAAATATATGTAGTTCAATGTTTTGAGGTGTTTCCAGGTATTTGACCTTGCAGCTTTTTCGATTTTTGCGTGCAACTTTTACTGCAATTTTTATCAAGTATTGCTCAAAATGTAAAAGTGTAATTAAAAACAATACTACAAAACTATTTCAGTTTAGGTCTGTTCTCTTTGATTGCATGAAAAAGAGCTATATGACGGATTAGCTGCGTCTCAATGTTATCTATGACGAAACAGTTGGTTTGCAAGTTGTAAGTTTTACAGCCCCAGCCAAGCACGACAGTGCCCGAACTCAATTAGAGGTGAAATTGCGGAAAATCTTGGCTTTTGGCCAAGTCCGCGCAAACGAAAGTAGGTTGTGTCAAGTCTTTCGCAGTCAGATGTGCGCATAAGTGTGCGCATCTTTCGTTGAAAATGAATGTAACTTTCTTACTTTTTTACTGCAACAAAAACTTGTCCTAATAATAACCTCAGCAAAAAATCTTATTCATCTTATTCAAACGAAAACAAACAAAAAAATCCGTACACCACAACAGTTGACATGTTTTTCACGATATCAATAAATTGAAATGTTTCATGTATTAGCCTTCAACAATGCCTAATAAAATGTTACTGCTTTACTACGTAAAGTAAATTGAAGTGAAGCTCAACGTGTATGATGCAATCATCAATATATCTGACGCATGTTTCATGTGCGACCGGCCACACATAGCTGAATGTTGCAAACGTCAGTTTTGTGGTGAAGGCAACTTCTCGCGTTTCTGTTACGTTTGTTCAGCATGTAAAAAACTAGCTCGACGAATGAGAAAAGCCAACTGCAACAATTACGAAACAGTGTTACCAGATGGGGCGGTTTACTTCGTTACGAAATAAAAAAAGAAATCTGCGAACAAGTACAATCCTCGACATACTCTGAACTGTTGCGAGACATACTGGTTCGATAAACGCTTGAAATATTTCCAAGCCAAAATTCACACTACCCCACCACGATCCTGCTGGTCATCTAAGTCCTAAGACTGGTGAGCCATGAATCTAAATAAAAAACCTGGCATTACCAGTTCTGCTTTGAACAAAGTAGCTGTCAAGAGAAAGGTTTTAGTACTTCATAATAACGCATATTTGCTTTGCGACGAGTGTAAAACCTAGACAACATTGTCACCTATAACAAGCTACACGGAACAACGAACTTTTATTCAAAGCAACTTGGGATATGTAAGAAACAGAATAGGGTAACACTGTCCTAGTAGATCTTACTAAATTGGGAACACTGAGTATCTCACCTCGCAGAATAGACGAAATGGCCAACCACTTTTAACTGTTTTCATTATAAAGAATTAACCCAGCGCGTGTCAGAAAATAAAAATAATTTCGTCAGCAGCATTTCGACCTGCGCGCGCTTGATATAGCAAGCACTCACAGTGACGATAATTGCTGGTCATTCATTATATGGCGCAACCAGTGACAATTTTTCCGCGGTGGCTGAACAGCATATAACGCATCAGTTATCTCAAAAAAGCATCGGAAAATATGAGTATACGTGACCTGAAAAACGCGTTAGAATATCGCTTGATGTCGGAACTCAACTCGAGGCATTCAATCGCTGCAAGTTCAAAACTCAGCACCATCAAGCCGGACATTTCGCGCACGCACAGCGAAAACGAATTTCTCACTTGCCGTGGTCGATGACGGATTCAAGATTTGTCACGTTATAAGGCAGGGATGTTCACCAGAGTCACTTAAAATGTGACTGAAAAGCACACTTTACCGGGTTATAAAAAAACATTACATCGAAATGTTCTTGCATATACGCTTAACATATATCCCATCAATCGAATCGAGCGTAAAGAAACTCTGGAAGCATTCAAAAACTGAAAGTGACCGAGTGCATTTTAGTAAGTGACATAAGAAAAAAGCAAAAATTGTGATATAAAGAAGTGCGCCAAATCGCAACAACTTCCAGTTTTTGCGCAGTTCTTTGGTGGCGGCAGTAATAACATTTGCACCAAACATCAAATTTTTACTTCAAAAGATGAAACACAGAAACTTTTGAAATCATAATAACAACAGTAAAACCGCACAGAGCTGCCGCAGCTCCCAACTTCGTTTCACTTTTTTTCATGCAATAATTCACCGTTACGTTATAATTCAAGAGATTTTTCTCAAAGAATTTCGTTGCTCTCTGTTACAACATCGAAAACATTACTCACAATGGTTGGTATAGTAACCTTCAATGGGCTGTTACAGGGATAGATTGCGGGCGAACATTCCGTCGCAACCGCCAGTGACGCCGCCGAAAGGCTAATTGAACATAGAACCTTGTAAGCGTTGTAAGCGTTCACAAACGAGCGCGTGTTTCAAGAGACCACATTTCAGCATCTCTCATGACAACACATAAGTTTATTCAAACAAGTGTGGCCCAACTATAGGCCCGCGGGCAGAATTTCTAAGGCCCGCGATCTGCCTCAATATTGTTTTAATGTTCTGTGTATGTAACAGTAGGTGATTTTAATTAGAATAAGCATAACATCCAATAAAAATGTACAATATTAACGGCGTTGGACTAGACTGTAGAGAGCTTCTTGAAATTGGTCAGCAAGGATAGATTTCCCAAACTGAAAGATATCGCCTTAGAAATGCACTCCATGTGTGGAAACACATGCGTGTTCGAGAGTACATTTTCTGCGATGAAGCAAGTCAAATCTTAAAAAAATCTAATGGCAGACGAAACCCTGGACGATAGTCTCCGACTTGCTACTACTAACACTGGTATCGATAAAGGAACAATGGTATCAGAGAAGCTTCGACCACAGGAATGCCACTGACAGAAATTTGTAATAAATTGCTATTTGCTATTGTGTAATAATTTCAATCACGCACTCACTTATCTTCCCTTCTTTAGTTTTAAATCCTATGAGTCTGCTGTTTTGTACATCATTTTGTTGGAAGTGGCCTAGGTTAAAGTAAAAAGTTCAAGTCAAAAGCAGTTCTATGTTCAAGTCAAAAGCAGTTGGACAACGCTGATCGGAACGGTAAATCTGTCAATTTCAGCTCACGTAATGCTGACCACGCTAATGTCCATAACTCCGTCGGTCTACTGGACAAACAGCTAAAGCGAAACAATTCTAAGGTTATATGAATTACGCACAAGTAACAAGAGCGATTAGCACGGACTTGGAAAACATTGTTCTATCACATGCACCAGCTTCTGTCACTGATCCATCGACTTTATTTATTTAATCCTGTTTCTAGCTTTGCCTTCAACCAGCTGTTGCAAAAACCTTACATGCAACAGCTGATCTTCTGTGTTCAAGGCATATATGGTCAGAACCAGGATTAAAGAGAAAATTAGGAAGAACGTGGATTACTGAACAAGCTGGAAATATTTGAAATTCGTAAAAGAAACAACGACGTAAAACATACAGCTTTAAACAAAATCAAGTTGAAAATTTTGAACTGAAGATGAATTTTGCTGATGATGAAAACACAGCGGAGTTGCTTTAGGAACGCTCAACGTGATTTCACTTGAATCTGTCTTGCGCGTTGTTGCCTCTGACCTGTGGATAGTGCGTTCAAACCTGGTCAAAACAATTGCGACAGTTGAGTATCAACGTTACAATCGCAAACGTCGTAAAATTTTCATGAACTCATGTCGGGCGTCGATTCTCTTTAATAAAAATTTTCAGCTGATGAATTCCTGAACGCTTGCATATATTAATGACATCATAACGGATGAGGAGCACACTTTAACAAAACTGCAGCACATCTTTGCAACTTTAATGTTTAGGCTACAAAGTTCGTCGGGTTAAAAACCAAAAGGAGAAAAACATTTTGTCGAAGTTAGTTTTGCTGCTTTGTTAAGGGGAGCAACACGCGAACATGTACCCAAACAAACAAACTAGCAAAGCTGCATTCATAAAAGCATACCGAGAAGATTTCGAAGTTCTGCAAGAACAGTCCTGTACATTCTAAACACATTATTATTTCAAAAAAACTTTTTGTCAACAAGAAGTCTAAATCATGGCAAGTTATTCAAACACAGCTCCGAGCACAAGAGGAGATGGACCATCCTTCACACCTACCAGAACCAGATGCGGGAATTTTAGTATTTTGATTCGACCACACATTGATTTTAGGTCGTAGTCTTTTCTCAGGAGCACAATCTTTAAATTGGAGTTTTCAAATTTCTAAACAATTTTTTAGAATTGTGTGAACCCATTAAAATTAATTATGTTCCATGTTTAGACCTCATTAGAGTTGTGAAGCAATGCTTATGAATTTTGTTGTGCTCAATTTTTAGAGATGCTGGAAATACCGGTAATACTTGCTCGACGGTAAAATGCAGAACTTTACACTGCGCTTGTCATCACGTAATGCTAGTCCGCTATGCAGTGGATGCCAGACCGCTTGGACCAGACGGGTTATTGGCAGCGCTTAATGGTGGGTTGCATGCTTGTATAACAATTCTTGAAATGATGGGTTACAAATCAGCATAATTTTTTTCGTGAAACTCTTACTTTCTGCCCATAAGTTAATAACCAATTTTCGAAAACCTGTTTTGTTAAAGTAATTGCATTTTCTGATTTGGTAAAACTTGTTTTACGTTGATCACGTCAGGCCGATAGACCATTTTTAATTTAATATAGCGTCAAAAGCTGTTCTGCAGCATACTGCTTTGCTTTTGGCGCTTTGTTTCTCGAATTTACATATTAAAAGAAGTATTTTGAACTAAAATTTCTCTCCAGTCTGATGCTGACAAACAGAACTATTGGTTGATCTCACTAAAGTTGCTGGCTCATTTTAAAAATTCGTTACAGGAAATGGTCAGGCCATCAAAGCTTAATCTAAATCCCGATATTCCTGATGATTGATGGGAAAGTGCATTGAACAATCAGAAGCGTAGACTAAACGGTACGGAACCAGAGTAGAAGCTCATATTCATCCGGTAGAAGTACATTTATCAGACACCTCATGAAGGTTTGGGAACGTATATGGTAGGTACAGGTGGCAAGGCTGCATAAATACAGGAAGCGAAGCGAAGCTGTTTCGAGTTGGAAGAAAAAAGAGATACGTAATGAAACTGAGACGTTCCCATCACATTGCAGCGGTAAGACGTATGGAGTGAAATCATTTCATAGTGAACAGATCTAGCGAGACATGCATCCATTTCGTTAAAAAATTATTTCCGGCAGTTGTTCCAATTGGGTCGAAGAATCGACAAATTTTGGGGCGCCAGCTCCGATGCGCAGTGATGTGAAAAGCTTTTCTACTTTTCGCGGCTGGAATTCATGTTTGTTGCTCATGCACCATTGCTTTTTTATATTGTTGTCCACCCAATTTTTCTTGCTGAAACTCCAACAGGTTATCGTACCCGACTACTGGTGTATATGTCCACGACATATCCAAAGAAAAAGTTTATTGTCAAACATCGTTGGAGTAAAAGAAAAAGTTTATTGTCAAACAAGTTTTCTAGCAAACTCGGACCCTGCAAAAGGGTATTCATAATGCACAACTTTAAAAACACTGAAAGTTGTGAAGATAAAGCTAGCAACACATAAAAGTTAAGCGATAACAACCTGGTATCGCCTCCCACTTCTGTAGTTCGACAGTTACTGTTGGGGGCCCCTTTCAAAGCAGAGTACTTACGCATTACAATGGCTAATGGGACCCCTTTCAAAGCAGACTACTTGCACATTGCAGTTGCGGGTCGTTTTGAAAGCACATTACAGTGGCTACTGGGGGCCTCCTTGAAAGCAGAGTAAGCTACCCGCACATTACAGCATGCTGTTGTTGAGGGCCCCTTTTGAAAATAGAGTACTGTACTTACGCTTTACAGTGGCTACTGGGGGCCCCCCTGAAAGCAGAGACAAAGTACCTGCACATTACAACAGCTGTTGTTGGGGGCCCCTTTGAAAGTAGAATACTTCCTTCTGCTTCGGAGTATATTATATGTGTGGATAATAATTTTTTCACAAAAATGAGGAAAATTTACGCGCGAAACACCTTGAGGGGGCCCCTAAAAAGGAGGGGCCCGAGGCAAGTGCCTCGCTCGCCTCACCTCAAACACACCACTGAGTATAATAAAAAGTAGATATCATTGCACCGTAAATTTCGACGATCTGCAAATTATCTCAGCTTCACACAACCTAGCTCCACATTCGGCGTATTGATTAGATCAGGGGTTTCCAAACTGGGGTATATGCACCCCTGGGGGTACATTTGTCTATCCGAAGGGGTACGTTTGAGGTTAGCAATAGAAGGTAAAAATATATTCACATGTTGTTTATTTTCAAATATTTATACATATATCACTTAATATTATTTTCAAAAGTCATTATATGTTTATTGTTAAATATATCTGACAAATCATGAGAAAACATTTTGTCACAAAGAGTTTTAGGGGGACGTGTTCATCTGTCAAAATTCTGAAGAGGTACACCCTTATCTGCTGAAATGCTGTGGGGTACATGCTCATTTGTCGGAATGCTGAAGGGGTACATTGTTAGAAAAAGGGTGGGAACCGCTGGATTAGACTAAGCCACAATTAATCATTTTCAGTCTACTACAGTCGGTCCGTCCTCAAACCGCCAACTTGCCACACAACAGCATTAACGACTGCATATCTGTCTAGTTTCACTTCTGTATGCTACACGGCCGACGCCTATCACTTCAAAAGCTGGGTTGAAGCTCAACCTACAGCCTAGTACTGCAGCTTAAACGTTACTTTACTGTAGTTCCTCTGCGAACAGCAGAAGATCGCACTGCAGGTGACTGTCCTACTTAACAAAAAGCTTTCCACCAATCTTAATTAACAATTCCAATGTCGTAAAAGAGGCAATAGTCCTGCTGCATGTAACGCAACCTTGCCACCAAAGCTTCCACTCTTGCCTACACATCACCAAGTGAGCTATTATTGGGCAGGTGTAAACTACCCCGTCACAGCGTGAATGTGTTCAAACAAAGCCTAGCGGACCGCCGTTTGTGACGACACTTTGGTGGCTCTTAACACAACAATCCTCTTATCCCTTCAGAACGAACGACTTAACTGACCGAGCCTGATTCTATTCATCGATTCTCACAATCCATTCGCCACCACCAGTGAAAACAAGAGGCTGTAACGGTGCAGGCGATACCACAGAGACGATTCTGCACAAAGTGAAGGCGCTCGAGAGTAAACTGGTAATTAATAAAACATTGACCCAGTCTCGCGTGTTCGCAGCGCGCTTCAAAATTGCCCAACCTTGTGGATAAAGAGCAGCCAAAGCGCATTTCCAAAGTTATGTCTAAACACAAGCCCAAAGGCAGGTGCTCAAAGAGCACAAAAACAAGGTGACTCACGACACATGTCAGATGTTTTTTGTACTTCGGAAGTCGGAACCTTCAGCGATATCCTTTCAGATAACTCCCCCATACCGTGTTAGAAACCAATAGAACTTTCTGGTAATTCGAACAATAGCAATACGCTNTAATGGAGGTTAAAGTAGGCACGGTCTGTGTGTTTTTTCCTGAAATGTTGTCCCAGACATCCGTNCCTTACCAGCTTTTCGTGAGTTTACCCACGTAGATCTCGATTTTACCATCAGGGAAAATTTGGCGACAGTGGGAGTAACCTATCGGATTCTAAGTAAATTTAAGTTAAAATTTAAACTACGTTTAAAAAAGGGTATGCAATCACTATATACGATCTTTCATGTAACATGGCGACTCTGCTAAAGTCCAAGTAGAAAACACAGCAGGCCTGGGGTGGGGTAAAATGATTGTAATTTGTTGTTGTATACCTAACAATTGAACATGTATTTAAAAATTCCGTGGAGCAATTGCCCGGTTGTGGGCCTGCTATCAATACAAACATGTTCGCTCATAGACATCCTATAGGTTGATGTTAAAAAAACTTAGGAACTGTTCGCTTTCACATAGGAGCACTGTGTTTCTGCGGGCGCAAGGTTCTCGCTCAAAATATTGTACTGGTAGCACAGCCATTTCCGACTGACTTTTCCCCTTGCGTTAAACAAGTAAACAAGTTGAATTCATGCAACATTAGGATACCTCGTTCTCATGCAATGATTTAGTCATCTGTAAAACTATGGTTTTATACATGGACGAATGCTTTGGATTAAATCGATGGTTCTTTAGTCTTCGTTGGAGAAGCCGAGCGTACAGTGTTCATGGTTGGATTTTGTAACCCTTTGAAATTGTAACGCCGATGTGTATTTCACGCTGCATGCAAAAATATTGCTGGAAAAATCCAGTACTTTATACGAACGTTCCAAAAGAATGATTTTTTTGCTCTCGTAAGGGAAATACCCACAAGTGTTCTGGGAAAATGTAACCAGTTATTCTTAAATTGGGGTTCAGCAAAACCTGGTGTTCGATGAATCACTTTCAGCATTTCGACGCAGGCAGATTCCATTCATCAACAGAATTGGACAGCAGGCAAACGTTTGTCCACAAATGTTACTTTCAGTAATAAACTGGCGGAATTAAGCATAGCAATAGTAAACACGTTGAACAGCTTCATGTGGGTGAAATATTTTCTGGAAACCTTTGCACAGAACTTTGTTTGCGTATCAGAAATGTCTAGCTTGTTTTGACCCTTGCAAATCAAACGAGATTTGTATTATTTGAAAAGGTTTATAGAAACAAAACAAAAAATAAACTGGAAAATTCCAGGTCATTGTATTACAAATTGCCGTAACTGAGTCAGCAACAAAAGGAAGCACAGAGCATGCAACTATTTCGATGTCTGTGCTTGTCAACCTAATTGACTGAGTTATTTTTGGGCAGTATTTCTATTCACCGACCCTCCCTTTGTTTTAGGCTGTTCAAATTACCATTTACGCTGTAATAAAAAGCAATCGATAACGTAAAATGAAGGCACACCCGTGAATCGACACAGGGTCAGTGGCGTAGCCAGCCTAGAAATTTGGGTGGGGCCAAAATGTTTGATTTCAGGCGAATAACACAATTTTGTTTGGAAAAACGCCTCTCAAACACAAAATGACCATATTTTCTAAAAATTTTGGGGGGGCATGGCCCTTGTGCCCCCCCTGGCTAAACCTATGCACAGGGCATGATTCATTCGAAAATGTATGTGTGCAGATGTTTTTCTTGATGATTCGGTGTAAAACTGCTGAACGATACTCTAATACAGGGGTAGGGAACTATCACGGGTAACATATATTGTGGAATATCATTGGCGAGCCGCGAAAATACCTAATTTTACCTTAAAATTTTACCCTTGCTTTCCTAAGGAAAATAGGAAAAAAACTATAAGGAGCGCTTCTGACTTACTATCTAAATATCTCCTTTAGATCACGGAGTTTTGTTTTGGCGCAATGCTGTTTTCTAACTTGGGTAACGAAAATTCTGAAGCAGACCATATTAAACGTTCACGCGGACCGATTTTGGTCTGCGGGCCGCAGGTTCCTTAACCCTGCTCTAATACCTAATTTTGTATCAACTGTCAACTGTTGGCTACCTGCTAATGCAAAAAGTAGCATGTTTTTCTTAAATTAGCCTGCAACAACGGTAAATTCCTTTCAGGTTACACGTCTACAACACCTAAGTTTTAGACTTAAGAGTGTCTCTTTTAATTTGGCGTCCGCTAGGATTCGGGGATTTTCGGAAAAAAAACGCCTAAACGCACGTGGCTTTGCGCGGGAAATTCTCCGGTCCGGTATGCTATAATGACCCAGTAAAAGTCTCAAAAGACGCAGCAAGTCTTATAGTCTGCACTCCAAAAAATTTTTTTCTTGGAGGGTGCGGGTTTTTTGTGAGTGACGTCATAAGTGCAGGACTTTTAGGCCACCTTGGCCCACTTTGTCTGGCTCAGGGCGCCAACCGTTAGGTGTTAGTATTTCGCTGAAGTTTTTACTGGAAACTAGGCTACAATCCGAGTCTTTTGATACTTTGGGTGACCTGCTGGGGTTTCGGGTTCAAAAGTTGTGATGTAAGTTAGTAAATATATTTCACTAATTAGCTAATTAGATAATTAATTAATTTGTTTATTTTACATCATAACTTTTGAACCAGAAACGCTAGAAAGTCGACCAAAAGCTGAAAAGACTCGGACTCGAGCCTAGTTTCCAATGAAAACTTCAGCGAAACACTTTGGCCTAGTGGTTGGGCTCTAGGCCAGGCAACATGAGCCAAAAATGACCCTGAAACTACTTCACTTATGACGTCAGTCACAAAAAATCCTCACCCCCAACCAAAAAAATTATTTTCGAGTGCAATCTACTAGACTGGCCGATCCGTTTGAGCCCTTGAACAGCTCTCTAGCGCAATCGGCGAAGGAGCTGGGTCGTTGGTAAGGCAACCGAAAACTGCTGTTTTTTAGGCCGAAATCGAAGTACGAATATATCGTAGACCGGTTCTCAAAGTATCACTAAATAAAAACGAAGTCTTCTAGTTATCAAGCTAATCAGTTCCTTTCTAGCTCTGCAAGGAATTTTATTGCAACTGTGTGTAGTTTAATTAAGTTTAAGATGCACTTTAGATAATAATTTACCAAAAGGCTTGCATTTTGCTGTGCAAATCAATGCCAAAGCTGTGAACAGTTCAAATTTTCGGGTTTTTATAGAAGCGCAGTGAGTTACGAGGTTGCTGTTGCTGACAGACTGATAATTCTGTAGATCATAACATGAAAATCGGTTAGAAACATGGTCAAACGAGATTATGCATGCACCAAAGTGTGATCGGTAGAAACAGAGGCGGAGCTACTGGGTGCCAGGGGGGCCACTGACCCCCCAAAATTTTGCCTGGCTCTCCTAGTGTCCCCCCTAAAATTAGGTCTCTT
>JGI24158J21664_10004128_pt1 | contig 18580 bp, 10 predicted proteins | sample Ectturendosymbi3_FD_21664 | JGI IMG/M metagenome (IMG submission 21664)
AATGTCGATTAAAGATCACTTAATAAAATTAACAATGTGGTGACAGGGGGCCCAAAAACTTCGAAATGACCGGCCAGGGGGGATGCCGCCCCCCCCTGTCCCCCCCTCAGTTTTGCCACTGGACATAACCTGCTCCGTTTCTTGTTGCCGGTGGTAAGCGTGAAGCTGCGATTGCCAACCAGATCCATGATGAAGCGGACCATGTGCCTGTCAGGCAGCAATCGCAGTAACTTGCAGGTGAGGCTGCGATGGCATACAGTCTCGTAGGCTATTATAATATCGACAAGCACAGTTCTTGACGTCTTTCTTAGCAAAACGTTATTTCGTTATTGCGTTCTTGCCAAAAAAGCTATTTTAGTATATATTTTGTTATTGGTGATACCTTACGTCAACGACCTTCCATTTTTCAGAACAATGAAAAACCTTTGGTGCAAATTTTATTCCAAAAAAACACCTTCAGTGCCAAGTGGTTTTCGTGTGTTTTATCATCACCTTACGAAATCAAGTAAAATTCAATTTAAACAACGAGATTGCAGAAGGCATTGGTTATTTTTACTGAGCACACCATTCATTGCTGCTTTGGGCAGTTTTGGCCAAAAAACACCTTCTGTGCCAAGCAGCTCTTGGGGCTTGGCGTATTTTACGCCACATAGTAAAACTAGGTTAAATATGAAAATTGAACAAACAGATTGCAGAAAGGATTGGGGATTTTTATTAAAACACACCATTTAAAAACGTATTGAACGGGTTCGCTTATTTCATATGATAAAAAAAACAATTAAAAACATTAATATTTGCAAAACTTTCTACGTAATATTACGTAGCTACCAAAAGATATTCCCAACAATGGTACCGGATGGCTGGCGTTTTGTGAAGGACGTGAAATCACACCAGGTGCTCAAAAACTCACGTGGTTTCACGTGGTCGGAAACGAAGGTTCAAGCCAGATAAAAATCGTAAACAACAATGAGATTCTCTTGAAAAGTGTCAAAATCACTTTTTGATACTATACGAATGACGGTACGAGGAAATCTTGATAGTTTGTGAAATGTAAATTTCCATATGCCTTAGAGGTAGAGTGAGAAGTATTTTTCAATAATCTGAAGCACTGCGATCTAATTTGAAATGTGTGTAAGGGGCTTAAAAAGTTGAAATTTTCTTTGTACTTGATAGCGTAATCTTCGGTTGAAATGGATGCACAGCATACTTAAAGGTTAGAACTGGCTTCGTTGTCTAAGGCAGTTTTTGCAGAAACTTGAATGCTTACTGCATGTGTTCAGATCAAGTATTTAAAAAACAATCACCCTTTCCCCGATGCACGTTGATGAACAAGAGCTCCATTGACCCCATGGCAAATACGTTCCCGGCCCTCCACACGCTTCGCTTTCACGTCTAGGAGGCAATCTGCAGGAATGGAGGGAGGTCCTGATCCGGAAACCTCCCGGACAAGAGCTCGAACAGGCTGACCATGGACCTGGATCCTTGTAGTGCCCCGCAAATGTGTTGCATTGCCTGAAAGTGCAAATGTAAAGAAACATAAACGGATGTAACCCATCACTGTCTGAAGGTTGCTTGGCGCTGTTTAGCAAACAATGTTTATATATTGTGTAACATGCGAGCAAGGAGCATCGCAAGCAGATTAGTACCTTGCTTGAGAAATAAATCAAGCAAAAACCCCAATGGATTCATCAACGTTTGTCCGGCAAACCCCGGTGACGTAAGTTGAAAACCTGGGTCCCGTCGTCGAGTCTTATCAAGACGTTTTAGTGAGTTTAGATTTTTGAGCCCATCCCCTATCGAGGAATTATTATCAGCACAAAGTATAAACGATTAAAACGTTAGGCTAGATTGCAGAGAGCTTCTGGAAATTAGTCAGCAAAGAAATATTTCCCAAACTGAAAGCTTTCGCACTAACAATGCACTCCATATTTGGAAACACATATCCTGCGTGCATGAAAAGTACATTTTCTACGATGAAGCAAGGCAAATTAAACACAGAAAGCGAATGGCAGGCGAAACACTGGACGATAGCCCCGACGTGCCGTAACTAACATTGGTATTGAAATAGGAACGCTAGTGTCAGAGAAGCCTCGACCACACGACCACAAGCATCCCATTGATAGAGATTTGTACTAAATAATTGCTATTGTATAGTAATGCCAATGACGTACGCATTTATCTTCCCTTTTTTAGTTTCAATTCTTGCGAATCTGTTGATTTATACATCGTTTTGCTGGATGTGTTCCTCAAATTGCCAAGTTTTTGCAAATCTGCCTGAATGTCAAATGTAATTGGACCACAAATTCAAACCACGAGTGCGGACTGAACGGAGACCATTAATCAACCATGAATGAGTGTGGCTCAAAACCTTCTCGATGGAGAAGTCATTCAACTCCAGAAGTGTTCAACAAACACAAATTTATTGAAACATGATAGGGCGAATACAGCAAATATTGGCAACTGAAACAAATTAACTGTAAGCAGTATGGCTTTGTTCCGGTTTAGTCGTAAGTAAACAAATCGCTTCAGTTGCCAGTAACGAATCACTTCTAAAATAGCCCAAAATGCCTCGAAGTGGCTATCGCTTGTGTACTTAACAAGCCAGTTACCTTTCTTCGTAATTTCACAATCAGGTTCAATTTAAATCATTCTCGTTACTGTTGTAAAAGTGCACCAGTCTAAAAAAATGAAATCATGCATGTAATTTTCAGTAAAGTTAATGGTAGTTAAGCCACATGTAAACCTCACTTCAGAACAAATGTCAAGTGGTTGAAAAACATCATTAGGTTGGTTGAATTTTACGAAAAGGTAAGTTCAGTGTTGGTTTTAATCTTCCGTACAATTTTTTCTTTGAGTATTACGAATACTTCGCAACTTTTTCGCTGCTTCATGTTAATGCTTAAATATAAAACCACAAACAGATTCTCTTAAGCTTTAATCAGCTGAAAAGTTGCATCATATAAAATGCCAGCTTCAGAGGCGTTCCCAGTCGCAATTACTGTGGCCTTCTGCTGAATGAAGAAAGGTTGCGACAAGAGACTTATATCTGAGTAGCACCATATACACGACTCCACACAGGGCGCCTTTCAAAAACATTGCAACTCCAGTATATATCTGATTGCCACGACGTAAATTTTTTTGCAGAGTTGTTACATCGCAGATGTGTCGATTGACCAAACTAACGGATCTGTTTACTCAAGTAAAAACGGACTACAGGGGAGATCTAGCGTTTCCAAACGCAAAGAATCAATACATTACATCTAAAGACACTCGACCCGCTGGTGAGTTTCCAGCTTTTGGTCATGGTAAATATTAACGACGGGGCTGCGCGCGAAACGAAAACGAGCCAGAGAAACGTCGCTCTGGACCAGTTATGTCCAACCAGTGGCCCGCGGGCCGCATATAGCCCAGTCGAAGGTTTTGTGCGGCCCAGTTTAGGTTTTCGCTGTAGTAAAAGCATCCTACATACTGACACCTGTCCTTGCTTTGATAATTTCGAACTTGACGTATTTGATGCAGGTGGTCCTCAGTGCCACTTTATCACGTCTGTTACCACTGCAGTTGGGATTCGAACACTTTTAGTATATTAGCTTAAGTTAAATTTAGTTTGCTAGGATCTAAGAAAGCCATTCAATGTGCGGCCCTCAATAATATGTCATTCAATGTGCGACCCTGGTCACGATAGTGATGTTCGTTTTGGCTCAGTAAGCCATCTGGGTTGGACATAGCTGCCCTAAACGTTTTTTGAAAAGTAGACAAACTGTCTATCATATTTTTTGTAGCACCAAAACGTCATTGCTAACGTCTTTTTTCGAGACTGTTAGACAATAATTTTCAGCTCCCCTTCTTGTCCCACGGCTTGCGTTTTGGCAAAAAGCTGAAGCTTTAAAATTGTGCAATTGTATTTTGTTTCTGGGCGATTGAAATGAACGTTCTTGTTCTAGGAGCACTGTACGGCGATGCAGTCAGTTATCANGAATCGACAGACCAGCCCCTCGATTGAGGGACGCACACGGTACTACTGAATTATTGCTTCCTGCATATCCTCTGTCCAGCAAAGAACTCTCCCACCGAATGTTTTGTCACCATGAAACATTTTCATCACATCCGGATTCGAATAAAGCAAAGGGAATGTATACAAAATGACCATAGTCTGTGGTCCAGTTGAGAGTTACTGGGTTGTAAATGTGTGCACTACCATTCCTTACTTGCACGATATAGTTGCACAACTTGTTAAAATTAAAGTAGCCTATAAAGCATCAGCACTGTCACGAATGCACTATTGGTTGAAAAAGGACGCTAATGAACAAACATAATCGTACAATCAGAAAAGCGTTTGTGCGTAAAGTTCAGAAACGAAATAGCCGCGTGCTTTCCATGTTGTTTATCCTTTTATTCATGAGACAAGCAACTTTGCCCAGATCTCCCGGCTCTTACTGTGTCTGGCGTTCTTCTGCAAAGGTTCCGCAAAGATGAACTCTTGTCCTGACTTGAATTCCTCCCCCGCACGAGGCCGAACACGACCCCCACGCACTCCACGGACCATATCCAGGATCCACACCACAGAACGCTGCTTGCTCTTGAACATCGTTGGTGCAAGAATGAGTGCGAGACCTTCGCTTCCTCCCACCTGGACAGGACTGACTGCACGCTCCCCACGACTGCCACTCCCCGTACGTCCCAGGGGTGAGGTTGCAAAACTGTTAAGATACGAATGCAATGCTACAGGACTATGAGTGGAAAGAAACACAGACTTTTGTGCACAAGATTTTTGTATTAAACAGATGCTAGCACAGCACAACCCTTCGCTCTTCACAGTTCCACTTTCTCTTACTCAATGAGCGACAAACTGTTATGGTTAACAAAACGCTAAAGAATGACAAGAATGACAATGTTGAGTTAAAAAACATTGATTCATACAGAATGCATTAACCGCGGAATAAAACATTTGATTACACTTTTCTACTGTAGTTCTCATGCAGACAACTTTTTTTATTTCACAAATGTATCTGGTGCAATTGAGTAGAAAAGTGTTAAATATCCTGAATAAATTAACTTCACTTTAAAATCCACTAGTCTACCGTTGTGTCATAAACGCAAGTTTCATAGAATGTGGGTATGATGGCTGCGTGATGAGCTTCGAGAATGAAAGGAAACTGTCTTTTTAGCAAGCTTTGTCGCTCCAATAACAAATTTCAGAGAGTTTGATCGACGTCAGTTGAACTACAGTTGCGATTTAGTCCACAAACCACGTTCAAACGGCAAAGCAGACCCAGCATAACTGAAGCATAACCGTCTAACCATCCACCAGAGAAGCATGTAATAACTCCTTATTCGCTTATCAATCTTTGTTTGTGAATGACTCCTACTTTTCGCTGCAGGAATTTCCAAGGTTATCCGTCGCAAAGCTGCTGATTTCAGAACTGGCGGTGCAAGGAGTTTTGTTTCATTACTCCCAACATTTTTCTGATATGGTGCTTTTAACACTGTATAACAAGAGTTTACACTACTCTGGATGCAAATGCATACGGACATTAAAACATGAAAAAGTTTATCAGCTTTGGCAAACTTCCATCAGTCATAAAAAACGAGCATGTTACAGTGGACAAATGCCGTTTCTGTGCGTAGTCATTGAACTGTGCGCAAACTGTTCTTGGGGTTAGATGGGAATTCAAGAAAAGAACAACCTTACACTTTGTGAAAAGCTAGAAATTGAAAAACGCAAAGCTATCTTCACTTACTTTTCTCTGCGTCCGAACTTCTACTTCCGGGCACAAGTTTTCTTGCTTCCTACTTTGAAGTCCAGAGCCACATGACTTTGAACAAACCGACCATCCGCTCCACGGCAGAAACTTGCAGCAGATTTTCGTGTTGCACGGTTGCGACTCCTTTTGCGTTCCTCCCTGAAGACCTAAAGCTGATGCTGAAAAATATGAAACTGAAAGAACCGTCTTCTTTTGAAAAAGTAAGTCAATATTATACAAAAAGTGGATTCGACACGCTTACTTGTTTGAAAGCCAGAAACGTTCAGATTTGCTATGCATGTAAACACAAACACATCGTGCATGTAACCACAAAGCAGTTTTGACATTCAGAATAACAGAGTAGTTTATTCAGGCTGCCTTCACATCCTGTCTCGACGTACGACAGGAGTGGACCCGAACTCGGTAACGTTGTCCTCCTCCGCAAGGTTTATCACAAGCTGACCACGAAGAATACACTCCCCAACTTCCACGACTTCCGCAATCCCTGCTCTCATCCTAGAAAAACAATAATTAGCAAGTGAAGTGTTACCTGCGGCACGACAGGATGACTAAACGCTAATGAACTATTTACGATTCGCCCGCGCATACACATACACAAATACGTCGTGTAAATGTGTCAGGATGAAAACCTCCCCATGCACGAAAGCGCTCTGACCAAATAACCGTTGAAAGTGAAACTTAAATTGAGTAGTAAAATCGAACGCAAACCGTACAGTTTGCGCTTTCTTTTTACACGAGAAGCCAAATCACTTATGCATACATATATGAAACGATTTTGATAGCCTTGAATATCGGGCAAACAAGATTAAGCGAATTCAAGCGAATTTCCCCTTTCGCATTCATTAAACAACAGAAATTTCAAAGCATTGAAAGACTGGTGAAGCAGTTTTAAACACCGCTGTGAAAGTACTTCATGTTGCGTTTCTGAAAGTCAAAATACCGTTTATCTGTCATAAAACTAGCATTGTTTAAAGTTGAATGGCAGGAATACGCTTGGTTTGGTATTGGCAGACATCGCAATTACCATTTTATGTGATATCCACTCAAGCTTGAATTACATTTCTGTCTGAAACTTGGCACATTTTTGTGAGGAGAAAACTTACGCGCAACTGTTTCGGGCTGTGTTGTTTTTACAAGTACGTGTGTGTGCTACTCCTATCAAGAAGTCGTTCAAAGCGATTAAAAACTGCAGTATGGCATTGTGTATGTTAACAGATTTCATAACCTGAATTTTAGTGTTCCAGGCGTTTGTAGTCATTTTCTATGCAGCGTTTTCTAAAAAAATGAAACAGCAGGATAATTTGCTCTGGATATGCCTATACATTAAAGGTTGACAAATGTGTTTCAATCTTTGCAGTATAAATCTGTGTATACGTTTGGAGTATACCGGTTATTCGTTGGTTTGTACGTAAAAATCGTAAGCTTGGTTTTGCAGCAACATAGTGCGTTTTGAGGTTTTACGATCTTGAAGTTTAGTGAGTAAACTCTCAGTGTGCGTGACTTCAGTTGACCTCTCTCAGTGTGTGCGTTAGCCTTTTTATTTAGCGTCTCCAAAAGAAATAATTTCATCTGGAGACCTCGTGTGACTCTTATTTAACGCAAGTCACCAATTGCATGTATGTTCGATGAACTCAATATAGTTATGCGATTGCATATAAACACAATTGTTTGATAGCAATAATTGACAAAGCACTTTCTGCAGCAGTTCAGATGTATCGAGTTTTTCAAACATTAACTGGATTGTTGTCGGAGAACCCATCTGAGATGTACAAAAATCTAAAATGCAACGCATTGGTAGCACTAAAATAGAGTATTATATCAGGTCATTATCTTTCACAGATTGCTGTGACACACAGGCACGATTCGCATAGTATGATTCAGAATCAGATCCTGTTTTGAAATGTGGGGTTCGTAGCAATATTTTGCATCCACAGCGGTTTCGTTGGAGGGATAAAATCAGGAAACGAATGCTTTCAAGCAATCTGAAATTTACACTATCGCGTCCTTGAAGTAGCCTTTACGAAATTTTTACGCTGCTTATCCAGCACAGAAAGTCGATGCAGCCTTTTTTGCTTCACTAAAGATTAAACCTACTAAGCTTTGGATCCAAAGATTTTGATATGAAAATCTGATGTACCCAGGTTACAAGTCGTAGAGATTTTTATATTGACNTGCTTTGTTTCAATNCTACTAGGCCTAGTTTTCGTCGGTGAAAAACTTAGGTCTTCTGTGCAGTCACACACAAGGTTTACGTTTTGCCAGACAAAGCTCCGATTTTTTGCANACTCAAAAATTAACAAGAATTAACTGAACTACCCGCAACTGTCCCCTGCATTTGCCACTACTTCACGTTTGGCTACAGTTTCCCTAACTTTAACAAGACAAATGGAATTAACAAACAAGAAAATGTACATTTAATAGAAAAAAAAGTTCAAACAAGCTCACGAGAAGTTCAGAAATAAGATCTCATTCTTTCATGTTTTTCTTGCAATTGTAATATTTTTGTGAAGTTCAATTTAGTGTACAATTCGCTTCGAACAATTTTGCACAAAGCACAGCAAAATTCAGAACGTAACCATTTATGTAACTGTTTGCCCTTCTCAACTTCCTGTAAAGAATCGCCAGGAAAATGTATGTTTTGGGCAACATTCGAATCAAAGCTTTGCCATTGCGTTTTAAAAAACTGAAAGCTGAATTTAAACACATGTTGCTGGCCTTCCACTCTCTCAAACAGAACAAATTTTACATTCACAGAACGGGTGTGGAACCAACTGCCCACTTGGTGAAACATTCAACTGCAAGAGTCACATTATATCAGTTGTATAAATTCACTCCTCTTGTCTTCGAAAACGTTACATAGTTTAATGGCATCGATCAACAACACAGCTCCTTTCGTTTACTTCGTTTAATCAAAGAGAGATGATTTGCTTTTCACTGTTTTGTGACAGCTGTGTTCAATGTAAAAATTACAATTATTCAAACATTTTTTAACGTTGATGACTGGGGGCATATCCTGCACTGCGGAGTAAACTTTCCACTTACATTTCGTTGACCTGTGCACAGCTGAAGTCGATATCTACTCTGCTTTCCTCCCAAACAGCTTGATGAACACGCGCTCCAACCAGACCACTTTGCAAAATCGCCTGCAACAAAGAAAATACAAAGTGACTTTGCATCCTTAAAGGGTTAATGAAGCCTCGCTTTCCAGGACTGATAAACTTAATTTACAGATTCCAGGTTGTACTGGATTTGCCAAAGTCCGTGTTTCTGTTGCCTTCGGAAATTGAGAAAGTTTTCAAAAATAACCCAAACAAACTTTGCGATATAAACAATATCTGTTGCAAAACAAAAATCCTTGTGTTCAGTCGTGGCAACGTGTCTGCATTGCAATGTAAGCCAGGAATGGGGGACCTATTTACTATCACGGGCCGCATGAATTGTGCATTATCGCTGGCGGGGCGCAAAATCAATTAGTTTTATCTTAAAATTATATTTCTATCTATGAGGAAGAGTGATTGCTCTTGACTTACTATCTAAGTACCTGCTCATTACGGAGCTTCGGTTTGACGCGATGGTTTGCTCTAACGTAGGTAACGAAAATTCTGATGCGGGCCGTATAAAATGTTAACGCGGGCCGCAGGTTGCTCACCCCTGATGTAACAATCAAAAGCAGAACAAGTTGTCTCGAAATATGAAAATGTTTTGAAGATAAAAATTTAGGGAAATATTAGGACTATTACTATATTTGGATTGTGTCTTTTACTACGCATTACCAGCTGTGGGTAAGNATTGCTGAATATTCCAATATGGAGTTATCCTGACGTTCAACAGAACAATAATTCTGTTTATAGGATGGCGTCAAAACTATTTATGGAAATATTGATACGTGCGAACCGTTTGCGCCTTGATTGATGTGGGAGCCAAGAAGTTAATTCATCAAATTTGCGAAAGTTGTGACTCTTATCGACGTTTCTTGCGTTTTCGGAGAATCACAGAGATCACGAAAAACACAAAAACAACTGGAATGCACTGTTTAAAATATCATTTCTGACGAAAACAACTGACGCAAAAAGTTTCTTATCATGTCTTAAACGGAACGCTCAATACTGGTATTTCATAAAATTACCTCCATTCCCGCACGCTTCTGTTTCTGTTTGGTATTGTCCACTGCAAGAGTGGATCTTTCTACGGCTCCGAATGCCTTTACAGCTACCCGAGCACGGCCCCCATGCTCCCCACTCCCCGAACCCCCCTGGACCACCACATTCGCGGTGGTCCCTTTCCTCCTTGTTGGTACACACGTGGTTTCGAGTGCGAACCATCTTCCCACCAGGACAAGTCGCACTGCAGGATCCGAAACCTGACCTGAAGAAACACACATTGGAAAGTGCAAGAAAATCTTTAGACAAACAAGACTGATCCAGCTAATCCAGGTGGGAGCAAATTGGAATTTCCTCCTCCAAGGTGACCATTCTTCCCCTTGAAGTAGCTCCCGTATTGAATAACTATACGGCCTGTTTTGATTAAAATTCATGAAGCATGCAAATCGGGCCAGTCTATGCAAATTTTCAGTGTAGAAAGCTGGAAAAACAAGGTGATATCGAAGTTTTGTGGTAAACACCTGATAGTGAAAAATTTTTATTTTCTTTACTTTGTTTTTTCACGTTCAAAAACAAATTTCTAGTGAATTAAGTACCACGTCTGTGCCTTCCACTGCAAGAAATTTCGACTTGTATATTTTTTACTTCTTTCTGAGAAGAGTTCAAAGAGGAAAGTTGTAAAACACACACTTTTATCTATCTCCTTTGCCTCATCATATCTCGGAAATTCTGGAAAAAGCAAAGCACTTAGTTTTCATTTATTATGTGCAAAACTTTAAATGTTTCAAGCAATTTAAAATAATTGGGAGATCGTTCATTGATAGTAAGAGTAATTATCCACTACTTTTGCACTGATTTTTCGTAAAATGCTTTGCTACACTGCCATTAGGTTTGCCACCTTTTGTTGTTAAAACTTCCTCAAAAAGTAGTAGCTTTCATAACCCTTAACTAAGACAACCTACATGGAAACCAATATCAATTTTCGCTCAGATGTTTGTGTAAGACCAGGTTTGGTCAAACTACGACTCGCCACAGGTTTCCATGTGGCCCTGCCGTGACCCTGCCGAGATCAAGTTATAAATTCAATGCTTTGGAGACAAGAGGAAAATATACAGACTTGACGTGCCAGAACCACAATAAACGTGGTTTTACCTTCACATTAAATGAAGTTCCGGTGATCGAATTAAAAGTCACTGCGTTGACGTATTTTCCATTGAAATTGGAACTGAAATTTCATGTTAATCCGGTGTAGTAAAGGAGTTTACCTCGAAGATGTAGAATTGTTTCAACTTTCGGTACCGAAACGTTTATAAGAAAGCTGAGAGGACCTGCATATTCGAGGCCGAGATTCAAGACTCGAAAGCTTGTCAGCTGCATAATCGACATTGGTGCCTGCCGCCGTCCGTAATGCTTGAGAAACGAACCCAATTTGAATGATTTTTGTATTGAAGCCTCGGTCTTTGTGTGACCAGGTCCACTGTCAAATTTCAAGTTTATGTCTTTATATTGGTGTTTTTTGGCTCCTGAAAATCTACGTTTAATCGTATGTTTCTAAGCTGAAGCAGGTTAGGCCACCCCTGGCCTAGGTATTGCTTTTAGCAGTTATTTCAAATAAGAACGCACTATATCGGCAAATTATCGAACTATTAACGTGGTTCAAAGTCCGTATCAATGTTACACAATTTGAAAAGTAAAATTTTACACTTCTGCAAGTACAAGATTTTACGCCAGATGCCAAAAACTAAATTAAGTTAAAGTTTCATATTTGAATTGGCACTACTGCCTTGCAAATAACACGGACAAGCACTCCGGTTTGTAAAAGCTTAATATCCGGTAGGAAAAGATCGTCAAACTTTTATTACGTCTCAGCTTTCTCGAAATCATTCATGAGATCTTTTAAACGTTCCAGGTACTTGTTCAAATCCAGCACCACAAAGCATGAGCTCAGGGCGTGGAGTTAATGGCCACAATCGTTTCAAAATGTCGTTCCCGACACTCCCTACCATCCTGTATAACCATTAGCGTCTCCGCAGGGTCTCTGTTGGACTTCCGGGTTTGCCTTGCATGAATGGTAACGTTGTCTTGATTGACTTCCTCCAGGGCAAGACTGGCTGCAAGTTCCCCAGAGCGACCAGTCGCCATAGTTGCCAGATCCTAATTTTATAAGAAAATCTTGACAAAGCACACATGCCAGGGTTCTGATAAACATGCGTGGCTTTTACTTGAACGATGCAAAGTCAAGTAAACTAAACATTTGCTAGGAAAGGTATGGGAAAGATTTTCGTTCAATCTCATAATTTTCGTGAAAACAGCTTGCTTCACATGGCAGAGCGTGTTTGCAACAATTCAAAGTAAAGCAAGCAACGGGATGTTCAAACAAGTTTTTCTCAAAAATTCCATCGCATCTACAGTTGATATCATTGTGTTTTAAATAACACGTTGATTAACACGTTAAACAACACACCAACACCTTAAATTACTAGCTCCTCGCTTACAAGAGACTGTTTCACGATTTTTCGGAAATCAGATTTCACGATCTTTCGGAAATCAGATCATTTCAGTTTAGAACTTCAACGAGACCTTCAAGCAATGCGAGACCACAGAATATTTGCATGTGAGTGGAAAAGTTGTTTTAAGCTGATCAGAAATTGTTCTTTAGCAGGTTTGCAAGTGTCAATGAATATTTCCTATGTGGCCTCAATATTTCTTTAGATACTTGTAATTACTGATTTGAAAGCGTTTATGGAAAATTTCTTCACATGAAATTTATGAAAAAGCACTTTTTAATGAAAAAAAAACACTTTTTATTTTTTATAAAAAAACGCCTCACTTTCCACAACCCTTACCCATGTTGCACGGCTGGGTTTGTATCTCATCAGGAATATCATCACATATATCGGATCTGTGTCGAGTCATCTTTCCCTATTTAATAGAAACAAACGTGGATTTTAACATGATTCAATTTTTGTTGTTGTCCACACAACGACTTTTTAACATTGTGCAGATTTGTTGGTGTTTAGAACTTCAAAAAACAGATAAACATCCAAGTCCTATAGCCAGGTTTGCGCGAGCAAAATACATTTTTAGGTGGGCAAAATTTTTGTTTTTGCTACAGGTTTAAACCAAGTTTTGTGGACGCAACAAAATTGAGGGGCACTGCTCCCAAATGCCCCCCGTGGCTACGGGCCTGCAAACATCAAGTACATTGCACGCTTTCCCAGAAACAACGAAATTTCGCAACTTATTAGATTTCAAATTAATGGTATTCAGGAAGGTTCTGATGACTGCAGTCGATTAATTGTCGATGCGACGAACGAATAACCAAGCAGTTCTAATTGACTGATCAGCAACACAGAACGAGCAACAGCAGTTGTGATGAAACAACTGAGTGGGAACAAATTCTCAGACGCAGTGTGAGAAGAAATGAAGCTCGTTGTTCGCGCGCTGATGGTAAATAGCAAATTATTCTAAGAGCCCACATCACCAAAGCTTTATCTTCTAATGTGATCAAACGTGTTCTAAAGTAGACTTGTAAATCGGCGACTTGGCGTATAAAGAGTTTTTTTCATGCAGCGTTATGATGCCAAAAACGAATCAAAAGTCGTCCTGTTCACGATGGTGCGTTTCTTGCATTCCTCCATGTAGGAAATTTCCCAAAAAATTACGAAATGCACTGTAAAACATTTTTCCTAACAACGAGAAATCATCTCTGTTCATTTCCCAACAAAGTAAAAGACGATGTTCCCCCAACACCAGTGCCTTCATCAGGGAAGGATTTAGGGAGCGCGGGGCCCTAGGCCATCTCAGTTTTTGGGGCCCCAAGCAAGTGTGACCTATTTGGCCGTTGTCTGAAAAGCGTGAACGTATACCTCTCTTATGTGTGGTCAGAACCGTCGCCAAAAAGTATTCAATAGGGGGGGCTTTGCGATTCTGCAAGGGGGCTTTGGGTTTGTGCGGGGGGGCTTGACACTCTAAAAATTGACAAAATCTTAACTGATTTATAGTGTTTCGCGTTTCAATTTGGGGGGCTAAGGCCCCAAAAGACCCCCCCCGTGGCGACGAGACTGTGCGTAGTGCCCTCTCAAAAATCTATCTTTTGTTGTGCCGACTTTGGTTCTTCAATTGCCTTAGATCTTCAACAGAAATTAAAGCCTTTCCTACATTCTTCTCAAGACCGAACGGCAATGCGACCTTTTCTTGGAATTTATAGCTCTTTCGTGTAGTTCAAAAGTCTCTTCGTTAAATTTCCGCGATTTGTAGCGTTTTTAGTAGGTTTGTTTTTCGGATATATGCATTTTCATGCGGAACCGTGTTTCCGCCCTCGCGAATATCGTCTAGCTGTCGATCTGATTACGTGTGCGTAAACTCCTTATTTATAGTAACAGTAACCACACATTTTATGAACCAATTTATGCCGTTTCGAAGTTGCCATTTTCCAAGCAATACAAATTATAGTGTTTTCATCCTCTATGCCATTGGCCAGGGGTCTCCAAACTACGGCAGGCGGACCAGATGCGGCCCGCGAAGCCATTTTGTCAATGATGAAAACATAATATACAGTACTTACGAAAAATGTGTTGATTTGGTGGAATATAACATATTCCGCAACAATCAGATTACGTAAGACGTCCGGCCCTCGACATGTTTAGTATTACCTTATGTGGCCCTCGGACAAAAAAGCTTGGAGACCCATGCCATAGGCCGATGGTAAACAGCATGAAGACAAGTTTTCCACAGAAGCAAAGTGTTGTCGTAATACTCTCGGATAACCATATGAAGTAAGCCCGATATAGACATGTTTTTCCCAGTAAAGCTCACGAGAAACTGTTTTAGCTGATCTAACTAACATATAGAGTTTCAACAAGTAATATCCGTTTGTGGGAAATCTATAGTAGTAAAAACAACCAAAAAAAACAGGATCCAATACTGACAATCTTGCTCTTCATCGGAGTTTTACAGTTTCTGCGGTCTTACGTTGTTGCGAGCTTATTGTCAGTGGAAAATTAAACATCAAGTAAGTAGCGTTTTTTTTCTTTTTCATTGTTTTTTTGTAACCGCTTTCATACAGATGGCCTGATTCTCTCTCACGCTCAGATGCACAGTATTGTCGTGTTGTTACTGTACGGATAAGAGTCCAGAGCAGATATTTGCATTTCCGCCCATTTCAAGGTAAATTGTGAAGTTATGCCTCTGCGCAGTTTTGCCAATTTTTAGTTAACCTTGAGTCGTCATAGGAAAATGTTGAGCGGGGCCCGCAAAAGCGCGGGGCCCTAGGCCATGGCCTATGCGTAAATCCGTCCCTGGCCTTCATGTCGAAAACAACGCGCTGGTCGGAAGTGAGATTCGCAAGCGGCAGGGTTTAATGAGCAGGAGCAAATGCTTTGGCTACTGCTTTAGTAAAGAAATAAAATCTATTGCCTGTGGTGTTTGTCCGTAGAAAAGTCTAGGTCAGATACAAATTTCATCAAAAGTGTCGGTTTCATATTTGCTGTCACAGGCTTGTACAAAATACTTCAGTTTGTTTCAGGTCAGGTTCCCGAAAACCCAGCAGCGCAGATCAACGCTCTGTTCGGGAAATAAATTGTGTTCGAATACGTCCGAAAATCATTCCCAAAATGTCACTGAGGACGAAAGCAGCTGCTTTTCCAACCCCCCAAGATGGCCTCATTTAAAACATTTGATTTTGCGTTTGTTCAAATACGACGCTCGGCGGTTCCCAAGTTCGAATATGTTTTATATCCGAAACCCGATTGGTAAAGCTTTAGGTATCTTCCTTAAACGTCTTGAAGATAACTGAGTTTGCCACAAGCTCAAGGAATTGCACTTGACAAGGAAATGGTACAATGTTGGTCAAAAGCAGCACATTCTTACTCGATTGCAAGATGTGCTGCAGGCCGACCAGCCCGACCAGGGATGCTTCCCACAGCATCGTTGTGTGTTGCAGCTTCTTGAATCCGAATTGTCGTTCAAAAGACATGGGTCCCTCTAAAGACACAAAATCAAGCGAATCCGTTTTTCAACAAGCATACAAACGGAGGAACTCTGAAAAGACGGAGGTTGTCACAAAGCGATTTGCATACGAACGCACGGAACCAATTTGTTTGGGAAGAAGAAAGTGAAGCGTTGAAAAGTTGCCAAGCTATGCAACGCCAAGCTCTGTGCAACAATTTTACCTCAAAAGGACTACTCCTTACAGACTAGTCGGTCTGATGTTTTGGTATTCATACATTTGTTATATTTCAAGTCCTTATTTGCCTGATTCATGCAAAATGTGATTACCAGATCTACAGCACTGAATTACATCACAAAACGAACGATGTTGATTGGCTACATGCCAGTAGGTCAATTTGAGAGCTTAAAAAGTATTTATCGTGTACCTGCCATATTGACAACTCTCGTTTTCTTCAATTAAGGTGTTTAGTTGTATATCCCTTACAGTAACATTTGAACAGCACCATTTTCATCCAAGATCAGTGGCCGGTGGAATAAGCAAAAATTGATTTAACTAGCACCGTAACAAAAATGTAAACATAATAAGCTTACTTTGAAACATGGCGTTCCTTCTGCATGTTCAAACGCTGATGTTCATCTCATTATTCGCTGAGTGCCAGAAATTTTGAAAAGTGTCGGACTTTTCTTAACCCGTCTTTAAGCAAGCAGCTGTCTCTGCTTTATCATAGGTAACTGACGTTTGCAGCTAATAACATACTGCAGTAAATCTCAGCATAAGCGCAATTTTGTTGTAAAATGTGAGGAGGACAGCTTGGTGCGAAACCAATATATTACGAAACCTAATGAGAAAAATGTGGGGGATATGGCATATTATATCCCCACTGTCTGAAAAAGTGGTGGGGACGCGTCCCCCGTGTCCCCCACCTAATTGCGCCCATGAATCTCAGTCATATCTCTTAATATCATTTTAGTGTGTCTTTTAATCGATCTATTTTTTGAAATCAGGTGAATGCGAAATTCAATTACGACGTTCACCAAATTTTTTCCAATTTTGAAATAAATCCATGAAAATTTTGTTTACAGAACTTGAACCTACAAATAACTTCAACTCAGTTTCTGATTAAGGAAACCTATCCCAGTTTTAATTCGCTCATATACCTCGTCATTCTGCCAATATGTAATTTGCACTGGTGTTTTCACCTGTAGCATACTGTACCTTTTCATATCTCGATACGTGAAGGTAGTTTAATAACTGCAAAGTATTACAGGTTTCACCGCAACTCTACAGTAAATTTGCAACAAATCACCTGAATCCGCACTTGTACACCGCCCCCACATGACACCGGGCACGGAGTCCAGTTTGTCCATGGGGAAAGGTTTGCATCATTATTGATGTTAACATTGCACGGCTCTGATTCAGTTGAAGGCCCTCGGCATGCTGTTGCTAAAAACAAATATACACGAAAATTTCACGAAATGATCGCCAGCACGCAATTAACACCTGACAGTTTGTTGCCGAACCACCTGTTCATTTCATGCCTAATAAAAGTTATTGAAAAATTATAGTGAGACCCTGTTATAAGCAGGTTTGATCAACGTTATAACTACGAACTCAAGAGATCATGGTTGGACATCGGATGTTGCACTTTCGACTATTTTGTGTATTCCGAATGCTACACTGGGGTTGACTGATCAATCGGTTGGTATAACTAGTGAAACAATGCTTCCGCTTCCGCATTTTACCTAGACTCGACCAATTTAGGAATTGGCGCCCTACTGCGCAGTAGTTTTGCAACAAGTGTTACGTGTTAACTAACTTCAGTGTTAAGAATGTGTCTGTAACCCTATGGTTCTGTCTTCAATGCAGTTGCAAAAAGTGTCTGTAACCCTGTGATTCCGCCGGCTTCACTACCTTGTACTGCGCGCTGTTTTGTCTGTTTGTATCAACCTGCGTTCTGCAGAGTGTGTGTGTTCATACTATGGACATCGTGTCTGCTCACAAACAATAAAATTAAATTAAAATTAAACAATAGCGGCTTAATTAGCCACGGCCTATGCACCTGTCTGCTTCACTGTTCAACGTTTGTGAAGTTAGATTGGATTTAAACAGTTCAGATGTTGCACAGAATCGCGAACAACGAATAATGCGATAACAATATAATTCCTTTTCAACATATTTTTGATTTGATTTAATATCTCCTTTCATATGGTTTCTGCAGAAATGTTTACAATCTCAAGTGTAACATGTGTTAGCTACATACCAGTGACGAACCTAAGGGGCTTCCAGTACAAAAAATGTTGGGAGTCCCATGCAAAAACTTAAACAATAAGACACTGATTGGAAAATTTATAGATGTATTACCCCCAGGCATTTACACTGGCAATTATCATTCTTAGTGTGCCACACAGAGCTGGAAGGCTTCATTCTCAACTTCACTTTAAGTTGGGGAGCTAACGAAAAAACGGTGATATAGCTCGAATCTTTACCAAACGTATTCTTATTCGAAACATTTTGCTTATTTGTTGTATTACAAAGTTACTCTTCTTCTTGGCTTAACTTCGCTAGCGAAGATTAGATAAAGGTGGCAGTCCACGCCGATTGCAGGCGCTCTGATGACTAACAAGTCCAATACGGGACAAGCAGGTCAGGCCGCAGTGGCTACAGTCAAAGGTCTGGCCCGGCTCTGATGTAGCTGTTGAAGCTGCTCTGATCTTCCTCCTGCGGCGTTTCTCTCTCAGGTCCTCTTTGCGGGAGGCCTCGAA
>JGI24158J21664_10004132_pt1 | contig 18561 bp, 10 predicted proteins | sample Ectturendosymbi3_FD_21664 | JGI IMG/M metagenome (IMG submission 21664)
AAAAGTATTGGATTTTGAAATCAGTTTTCAAGACCTTGAAAAAGTATTGAATTTGGCCAAAATGTACATAAAGTATTGAAAAAATATGGAAATTCAGTCGTTTGTTTATTCAAATTTTGTTTGTTACCGCTATGACAGTTCTGCAGAAGTTTTTTCATTGTGTTCCATCAATAAAATTTTTGAAAAATGAAGCTAAATGATGGTATTAAAGTCTTTTACTTTGGTATTGGAAAGGTATTGAAAAAGTATGGAAAATAGTTTTTGAAAATGTGTGGGAACCCTGTATTTCACATCTTTGTCTTATAAAAGCAAACATGCAATTTGGAATCCACAGTTGAATTCAGTTTAAACTGTTTTGTGAATTTAAAATAATGTCAACAATGCTCAGAAATATTTTGCTTGGGATTGCTGTAAAATTTCTTTAATGATAATATATTCTATGTACTGTAGTTATTTCAGAAAAAAGTGTGCAAAATCACTCCTGTTTGTTATAACTATTGAAAATTGCTATGTCCTGTGCATGTGTCTGTTAGATTTTGTTGTGTAAACTTAGTGATTATGTACTCATGTGTTAGTAATTTTATGTTACCCTGTTGTCAGAGGTTTCCTAAAAGATAGTTTGCTGATGTTTGTGATAAATGTATGGACTCAGAAGCAGAACTGTAACACCACTACAAAGTTTGCTCGACAATGTTATTCCACTTGAACTGTATCCTAGCTGTTTGTAGCTCACAATAATAAAAAAGATATCGTAATTCTCAGCTTCACATAACCTATACGTCATGTTTATCCTAAAAACATTTTGTAATCAAGGGCATAGTCTGCATTGATATGACCAAAAAAGGAAGAAAAAGTTGCTACTTCATCATGTGTTTTTGTGATGGGTTAACTTTTTGCTCTACAAGGTTTCACCTGCACAGCACAGAAACTGGATTCATTGCCAGCAGCTATGACATTTCATCGTTAGCTACTGTTCTGTTCATTACATACCTGGGTGGCAGAGGTCACAAACCACAGTGGATTGGATGGGGAATCTTTATCATGGGTATTGGATCAGCATTGTTTTCTCTGCCTCATTTTTGGGCTCCTCCTTACCAGCTTGGTGAAGAACAGCATAACCTCTGCAATTCCACTGTTACTCACACCAAGTGTTTTCCTTCTCATCTAAAGAATTATATGTAAGAGTTTTTCTTTTGTTTGAACTTGTAGGTTATTAGATCTGTTTTAATCACATGCAAACTGTAGCACTACTGTGAAAGCAAATTTTCTTACATTCTTGTTTCTGTTGTAAGACTATGTCTCGGTAGATTAATATTATACAGCTGAAAAACTGACCCTTGCAGCTAGTGTTTGTTTATTTATGGCACTTGAAACTTGTGTGCATTGCCATCTTCATATTTCACCAACATGCATGGTTTGNAAATGTTGGTGGTGTGGGGTGTGGCTCCAAAATATCAGAAAAATACTTGGCCATCCCCATTATGCGAAACGTGCAGGTGTGCNGAANGTGTTCGCTTAGCTGCAAGCATTGCATGCTTGTAAATTAATCCTGAATAAAACTTTCAAGCTTTGAACTATTTAGAAGAAATCACAGCTTTTGCACAGGGTTCATTTTTCAAAAAGTGATATGTAAAAATGTGTGGCACCTAAATGTCTTTCACCCCTGGGTTACCCAGGAGGATAACTAGTTTTGTTGTTGAGTTGTAATGTTGTGGAAATATTTTGATATTTTGTAATGAATATAGAGCGAGTAAAGCAAATATATACTGTTGGGGAAATTTAAAAAGCCCAGCAAAATTCATATTTCATGTAACACAGCATGTTTGGTACGTGAGAGCACTTCTGCTTGTCAAATTTATTTTGAGCATAGGTGCTTAACAAAAGGTCGAATTCTAAATCAAGCTTTGTTTTGATGCTGGCTTTGGCACTGTGAATGTGCTGTTATGAACTGTAGTGAGGCTATGTTTTTGTGTTAAATATGTAAATAGAGTACTCAATAACTGTATGGTATATCATAACTTGCTGATTTATGTGGTAGGTTGGTATTTGTGATTGCTCAGTTTCTTCATGGTGCTGGTGGAACAACTCTTTTCACTCTTGGCATTACGTACTTGGATGAGAATGTTGAGCAAGTAGATTCATCTTTCTACCATGGTAAGTAGCAAAGAATTCCCGCAAATCTACCCAATGTATGTTGTTGGTGTTTAACTGTGCATTGCAGTGTTTGTCTTCATCAACATGCTATTGAATCTTTTGTTTTTGCTCATTGTCTTGTAGTGAAACCTATTTAATGAATAACACACTTTTGTTAGGAGACAAATGTTTATGCGTTGCAAGCAGATAGTGAAAAAACGAACATGTGTTTTATTCCTCAATCCGACGACATACTGTAGTCACTCCTTTTTGTTGCGTGAACTGGAGATAAAAAAGTTACAACGCAGAATCAAACAAAAATTTGTTGGTCTTTGCTTTTGCAAGCAGTGATTTATCATGCGCATCACAGGGGATAGTTGGAAGTTTCGTTGTCTGTTATGCAGTAATTGCGTGGCTTGAGTCACGATTTTCAAAAGCTTGAATCGCGTGACGCTCTGCAACAATGATGCCATGACCCGAGTATCACTTTTTGCACAAAGAGTCGACTCTAGTCACAATGTTATGACCCGTTACATGAGTCGATTCACCGTTGGAAAGTTTCCAAAGCCTGTTGAAACAAGGATTTGATCTGTGCCAATATCACACTCGAAAAAAATAGCAAAATCGTCTGAGTTGGTCTGAGCCAAGCTTCCAAATCGATGACACGAAGTAACTCAACTCAACCAAGTCCCGAACACAAATGGCTCGTGAATTGACAAATATGACTCGGCCACATCACTGATATCATGTATAGTAAGACGCTGAACTATGATAAAGCGAATGAATTACCGACACACGGGCGGTAGTCTCGCAGTGAAACGTCACCTTAGTGCGCTGGTGTGCATCGTAGATATTGTTTAAGAATGCTGTCGCCTCTCAAAGATCATGACCTAACATGACATAAGCAAAGTTGTAATGTTTAGGTTTTTCAAGTCGCCAATAAATCTTTGTTAATGGTTTATGTTCTCGTATAGCCGTGTGCGTGCTGTCACTATACCTATCGGATTAAGATTATTCTAGCTGCATGAGCCTTAAATACATAGAACTCCCCCAAAAAATTTTAGATCCGGCAAACGTTTCCATTCGTGATATTTTTCAGGAATTTACTATGCAAGCAGCGTCGTTGGTCCTGCGTTGGGATACATTCTGGGAGGTAGATTTCTCACCATATACGTTGACATCAACGCGAGGTATCGTTTCATGTTCATGTTTAATTTACGTTTAATGCTAGCAGAGTGTGTTTGGTCGTCGTTTGCTCGTCGTTTGCTCGAAGTCAAAATTTTGAAAATCGATTTTGAAAATTTTCCGGCACGCGCCACCAAAGCCGGTATGCTGGGTCCGATACCGGGTTGGGTAACCGAAGGCTTGAGAAACGGTACTTGCGGCCTGGCCAGCCTCGTGCTCGGCGTTAATGGATGGGTGCAAACAAACAGTTCACACGCGGTGCTGCCATTGACTCGTCACCAGTGCAGCATTCACTGCGAAAGCAGTTGCGTCCCACGACGCAAGCTAGCAGAGGTGGGGCGTCGCGGACCACTCGTGACATTCCGAAATGAGTACAAACGCGAGTGTAACTGAACTGATTTGCAAATTTTGTGTGAAAGGGCGCCTTAAAGGGATGTTTTGCGATTTTCTCGATTTTTGGTTGGCGCAGTGCGTTCGAAGACGTTTTAGATCTGGAAAAGTTATATTTCTACCTGTATCCTGTAGACACACGTACACGTTTTTGTTTTTTGGAGTGCTTTTGGTGTTTTACTCCAGCGTCAATATCGATGACACAAGTTCCCTCTGGGTCGGAGCTTGGTGGCTTGGGTTTCTCATGGGTGGAATTGTGGTTATTGCCCTTGCCTTTCCTGTGCTTTTCTTGCCTCGACAACTGCCGCACACGACCCACGTTCGCTTGGATCGTGAGAAAGAAATGCACCAAGGCCTCGATGCGACGAAAATTCGTCACTTCGGAAGTGCCAACCGGTAAGTTGATATTTTGCACATGGACAAAAATACTTTTTTAAGGTGAGACTTCTTCGCGCTGTAATGACATATATATGTTTGAAAGAACAAGAGGTTACGTGAAATGTATTTATCACGAAGACATTTGATATAACGTTTTCGCATTTCAAAATAACTTTAAATCGCGAAGACTGCAGTTACGTTAATAAATAATTGCCGAAACGTCTTAAGGAAAACATACGTGACAACAAGTCCATTTTTTCTTTTTCCAAACCGTATTTCTTCTTGCGAGGGTCGCGGCAGCAGCTCTGGGAAATTTTAGATCACGTCGCCGTTTTTAGGAACATGAGCACTGCTGCTAGTAAATGCAAATATGAAGGCCAATAAACCATACCAAAATCTGAAAAAATTTAATTGAATTCACGCATCTTGTTTGGTGCAGGTTAAGCGAACTCTGGCAAAGCGTAGCGGTGCTGTTTAAAAACCCAACATTTCTGCTGATCACTCTTGCTGGAGCGCTAGATGCTGCTTTGGTGCTTGGCGTCTCTACCTTCGGGCCGAAGTACCTGCAATCGGCGTTCAGCATCACACCCGCTTTGTCGGCTTTATACTTCGGTGAGTCACGCTTGCTTTCCAGCGCTCCTCGACTGATTGCGTTGCTGCAGCCGCTGATACATTTGTTATTTTTTAATCTGTTGTGGATCAGCTCGTGTCGGAACTACAGCGCGACAATTGTTGACTGAAAACTGTTGTTACTTGACACATGCATCTCAACAACTTACGACTGTGATAAAACCATGGATAGCAGTGAAAAAACCCCACCTTCAAACGGTGCTCGGCAAGCGCTACAAAGTCGTGAATATAAGGATAAGACGTCGTCTTGACGACGTGTAATTGTCAGTGACTAAAGTCTGTTGTCGAACGTGTTGCTCTGCGCACCAAAAATACGTTTCTCTGAGAAATTTTCCAGTTTAACGTAAAACTCGTGACCTACTGTGCTCGACGTATCGTACCGTGGAAGAATACAAAGCACGGGTCGTCCGTTGTCACAGATTTGAAGTTTTGTGATCATTGTTCGGGTTCGTGATTGCTTGCGACAAGTCGAATTATGACGTAGGGGCGGTTCAGCGCTCACCGTCGTCAATGTTTGAAATGGAGCTGTCGTTATTGCTTATATCGCGCTGATTGCGAAGAGTTGCATTGAACTTGGCGGAGCTTGTGGGTTTTCAAAATTCGCAGATCTCTTTTGGTGCGATGAGCTGCTCTGATGACCCTGATTTTTTAGCATTGTGCAGGGAACCCAAATATTAGAGAAACACCTAAGTGCCAGTAACGGAAAAACATGCTGCGCCATTTTCCCGTCCAGCGTCGCGATTGGATGGATGCATTCAGCCATATTTCCGATTCGATCGCTTTTCGCCGTTGCTGAAGCTTATTTGCGACACAATCGCAAAACTGCTGTACTTCGACCTGTTTTTAAGTTCTCAGCAGTTATACGAACATTTGACGCAGCAGGTGTCAGCCATGACTTGTTGTTTTTCAAAATTGTAATTCCAAGCACTGTTGTTATGTAGTGGTCGGTATCGCGATCTGATGATTAACGCCCGGTCCCTATTCCTTTTTCTTCTGCACGGCGTCTTTTTTATTTTCTATGCAGCATTTTGCTGATGTTTCAATTCACGTTTTGTACTTGCAGGCGTCCTGGCAATCTTGGCCGGTGCCACAGGTCAGTTTTTCGGCGGCTACATTGTGACGAAAGCGAAACTTTCCGTACCGGGCATACTGAAGTTCTGCGCCGTGTGCGCCGCTGTCGCGTTCACGACCTCGTTCGTGTTCTTCAGGACCTGTCCCGATACTCGTGAGTCTCTTCGATTCACGGTTTATTTTCTATTTTTGTGACAGTGCATCACGATTTTCTTTCTACTTTGCAAAGCAAAAAACCTGCTGACGAAGTTGATACCGCCCCACTCTAATCCTGGATATGCTTTTTAGATTTAGTCTTAGTAAATGTTTGCATGCAATAAGCGCAAAACGCCAGCAGAGCTGATTGCTATGTTCCTTCTTTTTGTCTGATTCAGTTCTACATCGTTTCACAAGTTGACGCTTCTTACATTCTTGGCATTGCTGTTTGAAAGTCAATGCAGGACCCTCGACACTCTTTCCCCCTCCCCGACAGACTCAGCACATAAGATGCCCGAACCCAAGTCGACACAGCTTGTCGAGTCACTGATACTGCATAGGTTCCATTCTGACCCCAAAGGTTTTTTAGTCTTTTGAAGTTTACGTTTTGAGCCACGCCGTAACTATCAATCGGAACTTATTTCATAGTTTTCTTAAATTTCGGAATCGTTTCGTGTCAGCCAAGAATTTAGGCACGGGTTATACATTTTGAAACGTCGCGGCTTGATTCGAATTTGTGACTCCGGTGGCGCATTGACGGTTACAGCAAAAAAAGTAACACAGCCTTGAACAACCGTGTCATGTCCTTGCAACGCACAACACATTTTATCTTTCACGTTCTGAAGCGTTCGCCGGTGCGACAGTCAACTACAGCTACAGCGAACAAGCTCCAGCAGCCTGGCCAGCAAACGATCACGCGTCTACCTGCAACGCCGAGTGCGCGTGCAATCCCGACTCGTTTGATCCGGTCTGTGGCGGGGACGACGTCACTTACTACTCGCCATGCTTCGCCGGTTGTAGGAATCGACGCAGCAGCCAGGTTCGTACCATTGAACTGTTGCTGTTAGCGTTAAATATTTGTTCTTTGCAATTTGTTGGTGCTGAACTTCAATTTTTTTACTGTGAAAAGGTTGATTGTAACGTGAATAGGACTATTCCGTTTTGGCTCCCTCTTTTCTCCCTCAACATTCGAAATTTTCGCAGCCACTTACGGCATACGCGTGAAACGGCTTACTGTAATTGCGCCTCGCAATTTGTAAAATTGGATTGCGGTTGCAATCACAAGGCTTAAAATACACGCCGTTTTACTCCAGGTTTACACCGATTGCTCATGTATCCCGTGGCCAAACGGAACCGCTGGATCCGATGCTGTCGCTGGCAAGTGCCCATCGACCTCCTGCGCCGGATTGAACCTGTTTCTTGTAGTATTCTTTATTTCGATTCTTGCCACGTTTCTTGCCGGCACGCCGGCTGTACAGGCAGTATTGCGCGTCGTGCCATTCACCCAACGGTCTTTCGCCATCGGCATCAAGGTGAGGCGTTGAATTTTCCTGTCTAGTTGGGCGCAGTGTACGGTAGCGGATGCGACGTCGGTAGTAAATACCGTTTTCCTGTTCTGCTGTTGCGTGTAGCGACGTCTCAAAACCGTCGCGTAGATTTCGTTTTTTAAGAATGAAAAACATCGCTTAGAATTGCTTCTTTGCCATGAAAAATCCAGGACGCTCAACATTCGAGCGCCTTGAACGGGCAGCTGTGTGGAGCTGATGGCGCTCGGTCCTTTTTTACGAACGCCTCGGTGAAGACTTGTGGTTGGTTAATCGGCATGTTATCGTTTAGATTCGACCAAAGTGTCGTTTTGCGGCAGCGCAATATTTGGAACCAGATTTCATTTACCAAAAACTAAACGCTCGTTTTCTCTGCCCTATCGAAGTCCAGCCAACAAGCACAACGAACGTAACGAAAAATAGCGACCATCGGAAGAAGGTGTTAGTGTTTGGCAATGGTTTCATCCTCGGTTTTGCTCATAGTGAGAAAGTGAGTATTACAAGACGCCGTCAAGAACAGCTGTACTTTTCCAATTTCCACATTTCGCTTTCCATCTACTCGATTTCAATTTTTAGTTTGTGATACTGCGCACCCTCGGCAGCATTCCCGGGCCCATAATATTTGGTCGGGTGCTGGATCTGGCCTGCGTGGTTTGGAGTACAGAATGTGGGAAACAGGGCTCATGCGAACTGTACAAAAACGAGGATCTGGCGGCTCATATGGTTGCACTTGCCGCTATCATCAAGGTAAGTATGGTCAACTCTTTTCTGCTGTTATGAAAGGTCAAGGCACATACTGCTTTTGTAAAAAGGCCGACAAGACGGAAAAACTATTAAACAAGTCATGTGTTTTTACGTTGGCATTTTCTGTTGGAATTAAAATCATAGCGCCCGGCGAAGACTTATCAGTTCCAAACATTTGTGCCTGGTTGTTGGCTTGCTTCCATTTTATCTGTGTAGTAGCTCGTTATATTTGAAGCCGAATTTCAGTTTTGCGAACAGCCATGAGGAATAAGGCTTTGCATAGAAACCGCGTTGTTATTGCGATTCTGAAATACAAAGCTACCGAAGCGAAAGATGTGATTGAAACCTTCGTTATATTGAGTACGTCCAAGTAGCGGTGTGCAAACGCTGTCCTCGTTATGCCGATTACACCCACAGCAAATAAATCTCATCGTGGATAACTGCAACTTTCAGTTGAAGCCGACCCAACTACAAGTTCAAGATTCCTATGATTGGATCGAAAATGAAGTTTTAAATTTTGTAATCAATAGATGTGCGATGATCCGGTGGTCGTTAATTAATTTGTTTACTGCTAAAGAAAACCCAGCACTTGAAGCTCAAATCACTGTCAATCACAGTTTTCTCTTAGTCGCTGTATTTTGGCCAGGAGGTAATGGAATCGCCCCAACCCGTACATTGAGAAAATTGCTTTCATTTTGCTCGACTTTGCTTTACTTATTAACGTGTTGGTGTGATATAAAAGTGTACTGGTTTTTCTCAAGTTGTTGCGGTAAGATGTAATTGATATGCAAGTTTGCTTTAGGTTCGGATTTTTCCTTTGCACTGGTCGCTTTTTTCAGCAGCCAAGATGCGATCGCGCCGATAAAGAAACTAGAAAATTGTCTCGTCTGCGAACGTCCTTGCGCGCTGCTCAATCGTTGCTTGGCTACCGACGCCCTCGCGTAAACTCTTATATGTATTTACAGGCCATTGTGACCTTGCTATTTGTTATGGCATGGCTCGTGTACAGGCCACCGCCCAAAGAAGTCCTTGACCAACTCGACGGATTGTCCCTGGACAACCCGGTGGCCCAAAATGGCCTGGGCCTGCCGTCCAGTCACGGGGCCAGCGCGGCCCTGAGCGGCTTGACGCGTTTGCGAAGCACGAAGTACGTCGGCGTTTCGTACAAAACTTTGCAGGAGGACACCGCTGATGTTGACCTTTGACGCGAAACCCTGGACAAAGATCAAACACGTTTTGATGCGATGATGGATAGCGGGGATGCGTCATATTTATTTGTGCAAGGTAGCTGCTTTGAAACCATTGGCGAAACTTGGAAGCGTACTTCCGCAGGGCTTGCTAAAGTATCTTAAGCTTGTGCTTCTTGTACAGTGTTGCTATCAGTACCGCAATCAGTAGTTTCAAACGAGGTTAAAACACTACGTGATCACAAACGTACAGTAAAGCAATGCAAATTTTCAACAAAAAAATCGCCAATGAGCCAGTGTTCCCACAGCTTCCGCAAATATCTTACTACTGTGAACCTGGCGTCGCCAAAACCGAAAATATGCATTTTGGACATGGTTGAAACATGCGCGAAAAACTGCGCATCTCCTGATTTCGCACGAAATCTTAATTCTGAGAAACACCTCCTGCCGAACATATACTTCAGAGAACAACAGCAGGTAAAATGTTTCCCTATTGCCGTGGTTGCTATGCAATACCCTAGCGCAGTACATCCGGGTACTTACGTGTGCATTTTGTACTGTGCTGCTGGAGCGGTACCTGTGCACCTTTTTATCTTATGTGGCCTCTCGTCGATCAATCTTAGTTACACGTCGTGGTTTTCGCGCTGCTGTCGGATTACGTTCTTGACGCTGTGGTTTTAAAAACGCACTTAATTAAGTTATCAGTGCAGCTGCATGTCATTCTTCCGCAAGAAAAACGCAAAAAATCGTTATTATTTATGTATGTATCCATATCCTTAATTTCTTTTCTGACTAGAAGTACTTGTCGGAGGAGATTGACTTTGCATCAAAATATTGTTCCTCTACATTTCGAGTGGCTTTTCTTTTTATTATCGCTTCTGCTTGCCGTGTTAAAATGAACCCTCAACCCTGCTCTGCCGTGCTGCGCGATATAAAGCACTTCACCTTGCAAGACTATGCTAGGTTTCCAAAAAGCGCTTTTGATGTGTTTGCGTGCATGCTCTTACAACGTTGCTGACGCCTTTAAAACAACTGTTGCTGTGTTTTACGGCACGCGATCTCTCCGCCATATCTCTCTTCGCCTGATTATTGTTCATAATTCCACGCGAGGTGTTTGATCGGCGTCACTTGCAAATCTAGTTAAAACCTTGTTTACCCACCATTACGCTTTGACTGGTGCATGTCTGCTCTATACGGCCTTTTCATTAATTTTATTTAAATATTTTTATCGTCTTTAATTCGAAACACTTAACCTTTGTAGAAGGCGAGATGTTCGCATGAAAGGATCTTTGCGTCTGCCTCCAAGTCAGTGTTCTTGTTTTTTTCGACTAAGTGAAAAAGCGTTTTTTCTTGTAATCGTTGGAAAGTTTAATTTAAGCGATTGACCCAAGTTCCCTCAACAGTCGCACGTCGATGGAAATATTTGGTGGCTGACGTGGCAGCTTTCGTCACATATCGCTAAAGTTCCTCGCGGCTTGTTTTCGGTGTTTAAAGGTTTTGTGCGGCAGTTGCCAAGCAACTCGGAATACGAATAAAACACGGCACGCTTATAATCAGCGATTCTTGGCAATGAACGCCAACGAGAAAACGTGTTTAGTGCTTAGCAATGCAGCACGCGCGAGAAGTTTGCGTAAATTTATGTCGTTTTGCAGTCTTTTGCCCACTTTCCAAGAACGCTCTTATTCGCGTTCATTTTTCTTGGTGTTTCAGTTGTCAGTAAAAAGATACTATTTGCCTAAAACAGTGGTTCTTATAGAAGCTCGGCCCAAGAGTCGCTTGAGCATTGCGGCTTGGTGTGGCGGATCGCTGGATGTGATATGTCAAAGAATTGACTTCTGCTAATGTTTCGAGCATTTTTTCAGAACGCCAAAGACCGTGAAACACTGAGTCGCCAGTGAGGGATAATTCTAAAGTATTTTTTTCCTAACAAAAACAATGGGCGTGCGCCAACAGTCCACATCAGCGCGAGAGCGTGCTATATTTCAGTGAGACATGCGTTCTTGTCTTTGCGAAATTATACTTCGGCGAATTAAAGTATTTCTTGTGGTCAAACATCAACTATTTTCGTTCCCAACGCGCGGTGAAGGCAAGCTACAGTCAATGGGTCAATACGTTTCTTCCGTTCCGCATCCCTGTGCATGACCGGCCTTACGCCGATACAACCGATGTAGCTACATTGGGCTCCGCGCTGTGGTGTTTGTGTAGGTTGTTTATTTTTACCAGATAGTCTTTGCAACCAGGGAGCGAGCATTTGCCTGCCCCCCGAAAATTTCAGAACATTGCACAATAATTTTGATATTTGCAGAAACTTTTAAAGAACAAAGATGAAATTTTATATTCTAATCATTTTTAAGAAATATCTTATTTGAAGTTTTCTTTGTCCTACTGGTTAATTGTCCCCTTACAATACTTATCTTGGGACAGGCCATTTCATCAAAAATTTCGTAAATGAACCCTCAACACTGTATTTAACCGCAAATATGCTGGAATTGTCTAAACTTATTAGAGATAGTTTTAAATGTTGGTATTTCTAAGGCATTTTTTAACCTTTTGTTCGGGTATCACTGAAATTTTTCAGAAATGCAGTGTGTGTACGCTTTGATTTTGTTTTTTCATTTTCTGAGGAAGAGAGTTTGCAAACGCTCTCGAAACGTCAACAATAAATGCTGCGTTGTTGTCACAGCAGTGGAGCAAAGTTTGCAGCCAGGAGACAATGCCTGGTGACAGTCTTGCGTTCGGAAAGCCCGAGCGTCATGTGCGCAAAGCTTCGCACTGTGGCAGCAGGCAACAATAGAGATCACACGCCGCGATCACTCTCCACGTGCGCTGGTCATTACGTTCAATCGTTCACAAGTTGATATCGGTAGAGCTTCCACGCAACGATTATTGCTTGTTCGTGCCTCGCATATATAGTGTTGTTCTTCGCGCACATTCGGTTCGTGGTGAACCACGCATTCCAGCGGAGTGGTTGCAACAACAGAAACAGCACACTATGTTCATATTGTGTTAGCTTTTCGTTTGCCCTTGGGTTACTGTAGGCTACTACAGTATTTAACAATTTTGCATTTTATGTTCAGTGTCTGACGGTTGCAGGGGACTCGCAGCCAAGCTCTAACGTTGCAAGGGAAATTTGAATTTCACAAGTCTCAAAGTTATTGGGTGTTGTTCAGGTAGTTCTGGCAAAAGTGGCGAGCCTGGCCCAGCCATTCGAACAAAGTTGAAGTTGCATTCCTGTTACATTCCTTTCAAGAGTGTTTCAGTTGGCAGACGAAGTCTCGTATCTACGACTGAAACAATAGCATAAGTGATTAAATATATCCTAACATTCATACCAGTCTCTTGTATCTGACAACTTCACCGCTCCCGATATCGTCTGCAGAAATTATCTCAAAGCAAATTTATTCAAGTGAAGTTTCAATTATCTAGATAAAAGATTTGCTGAAACAAGACGAAAAGTTAGGCTGGTTTCCTAGTAGCCTAAACATCTGTCATACTAAAACCATGACTGCACTAGTTCAGTACGAAACCAGGTGTTTGTATTAGGGTGCTCATTTTTTTCTCTGTCCTGATCGTTCGGTCTGCATCTTGATTAAACTGAAAAGTTTTCATTTTAGGAAATGTTGCGAAGAGAACTTCATTTGTGACCGTTTGCGAAAACGTACGACGGTTGAATAAGCACGATGACGTCATCGAATAAAAGTTCATGAAAATTGTCACCCCCGAAATGAAGAGCTGATTGCGCCCCTGCTTTGCGCTCGAGCATGCAGTGAAAACGGTTATAAATCTCATTTGTTAAGAAGCAGTGCTCCCGTTAGAACGACGGCCCTCTACCACGTCTCCCTTAAGTAATTGCATTTTGTTTCAAGCCTCTCTGACATTGACTAAACTTTAAAAATGCATTTGTTCCTAAATGTTTTGACCAAACTTTCCACTTTATAGAGTATAAGAGATTGACCTCCCCTGGAATATTATTGACGCCCCCTGGGGAAGCGTGCCCCCTATAAAGAACCACTGCGTTAGAACGAACATTGACACAAATAACAACAGACGAAAGGTTGAACCCGGAGTCGTAGACTTTCTATTCAAGTTAGAAGACTCCTGCAGTTGGCCATTCAACTAATAGCCACAAGTGTTCTATTTTTAATTTTCGACTTGGTCTGCAGTGGACACTGAACCGTGTCAGTCTGTCTGCGCAGTCGGTCAATAGCTGTTGAGTAGCAACGCTGGTTGTCAAAACTATTATTGGTCGTTGTTCTGAGACAATTGCAAGCTGGGGCCTTCGCTTTGAGATAAATGCACAGCGGGCCACGATTAGATTATCGACTTTGTATTAACTGTGCCCCCAAACTTCTTCGTTGATGATAGCCCAAACTCTTTTAAATCGTAATCCGTATTAAACGGTTGTTATGCCTCTGTGGATTAGGCTACTGCTGGCGGCAAAATTACCCCCTGGCAGGATCTATTGCTTGTAGGAAGTTACCAAGACACAGCTTGAAATCATATCTAATCGCAAATGACATTTAATGCCTTCAAACGCCAATCAAAACTGATGCAAAAAACTGCAAAACTGAATGGTTTTTTATTGTATTTGCTGTCTGGCAACCTTGTTGCAATATATTACTGAGAGAAACTTAGACGTTCTACTACGAAAAATGTCGAAAAGACAGCGTAACATAGGTAGAACCTACCGTAGTGGCAACGAAAAAAGGAAGATAAAAGCACTGAAAGAAAATGAAATGAAGCATGTCAGCGGAGCAACAAAGAAATTTGTCGTTAAGAAGACTAGTCCCGAGATCGAGTAATAAAATAATGAGTCACTCAGTTCCTTGAAGGATCAAGATCTGCACAACTTTTTTGTTTCTTCTGTGCAACCTGCTGAACAAATTAGGTCATTGTCTGCCTTACGCAGGCAGTGTGATTCTGAGAGGAAAAATGACNGCTCTAATATTAGCTTTNCCGAAAATTGTGAGGATCCTCCGCCTTGAGACAAACGTCTTTCAACAGCTCATTGAAATTTTCTAATCGGGAATGGTCCACAAAAGTTAGATTTAAATTGTGAATTTTCCGAAGATGTAGCAGGCAGGAAAATTTGTAAATGTTATTTAGAACGTAAATTATCCAATGGGAGGTGATGCAAAGGAAATAGCTGGTGCGGTCAGCTGGAAAAAATCGGATATTTCAAAGATTGGCATGGATCGGATATTTGTTTCTGTTTTAAACGTTTCTCGATGTTTATGCCACGTTGTCCTTTGATGGGTTTCTGACTGGTCCAATGCTATAGTGTGCTCTTAGATAAGCATAAAAAGTCCAGTGGTCACTTATAGGCAAGTGTTCAATCTTTGATGCTGAGCAAAGATCAACAAAGGGTTGCTCATTGACTTCAATTTACCACTTTTATCCTTTGCCGCTCCACTAAACATTATTTGTGCTTTGCCTACTTGAGGTGACACTGGGTAGAAAAATTACTACTTCAAAGTCTAGGTACATAAACGCTAAGGACACTTAAAGTTGAATTGCGGCAAACTAGGTGAGGCAAAAAATTATGAAGGTCATCCAGCACATTCGTTCTTGTTTGTCATTTTATTGAACGGCTGTATGCTTCTTTCATCAATTAACCATGTTCATTATATATTGCGTCTCGTAATTTGTTTCTACATCTATGACGCGGTACGCAGTAGTGTAAAATCTTATAAATTACGTTCTAATTTATAAAGAACAGTTTGCATTGGTATCCATGTCCATGCATTAAGAATAGCTGCAAAATTGGGCTTTTAGGAAACATTGGGCGGATGTATGGACGGTTTGCTCTTTTGTGAAATCTGCTTTTTTGTGTATTGCGTCATAAAGCGAAAAGTTGATCTTGGGCCCAGGCGTTAAGGACCACAAAAGACAATATATCTTCTTGCGCTTTTTCAGCCATAACTCGCTAAGATCTACGGAGGTGTTCACACCCTCTAAAGATGCGGAAAGTCTTCTAGTTTCAATTTAAGAAAAGTTGATAAGTTTTGGCTTTGAGTTTTTTGTGGGTTGCGTCATAATGGGGGCAGGTTGAGGCCATTTTGGCCCATTTGATCTGGTCTTCATCTCAACCGCTAGATGGAGCTTTGCGTTTCTTTTTGAAAAGAAAAACTAGGCGAAAACCCGCGTCTTTACAGCCCTTGATTAGCTTTCTATCGTTTGTGGCTTGCAAGTTATGAAAAAAAACACAAAATAAACAATGAATCGCCAGGGGATTAATTAATTATTTACTTGTTGATTAAAAAAAAACGCGTCTGCGCTTGTGGTTAGCGAAAGCGAGAAAGGTAATCATTTGGCAGAACATATCAGCAGTTTTCTCTGCAACAGTCGTTCTTCGACCGAGTGCCGTTCAACAAGAGTGAAGTAATTGCACTGTAAGTTCAATTCACTTCTCCGTTCGGTTCAGAGTTGTAAATGGGCCTCATTTTGAAGCCCGAACCCGGCCCGAGCCCGAGATAACAAGCCCGAACCCGTCCCGACATTTAATGTTGAAGCCCGATTTAGCCCGAAAGCCGCATTTACCGAGTGAGTCAAGATATGTGCAACTGCGGGGTATCAAAAAGCGTGGTGTGCGGGTGTAGCTGAGGGTACATGATTTTATCACACCCAAAATAGCTATCACCATGACCAAAACGTTAACTTAAACAAGCACAAACTCAGCTTGTTAGTCAATGCTAGTACTGCGGAATGTAGGCCTAATGTTTTTCAACATAAAAACAAGCTATCACAAAACTATCCCCAATGGCGCTATAGGCATGGAAGGAACTATTTAGGTTAGCGTTATATNCATGAAAAGTCAGATTGTGGGCCATCGTTTCTTAACACAAGCGAAGAANTNCCTAAGTGATTGATTTTTTTGACGCAATGTCATCGAGTGCTAAATTCCTCACGGCTGCCTCCTTCTGTAAGAGTGTGACACTAATCCGAGCAGAGAACAACAAAACGCAGCTGCGTTTGCAAATAGAATTAGCTCAAGAAAAATCACAATCCATTCACTCACAGAAGTCACCTCAGTAAGCAGAACAAATTCACTTCAAGAAAGAAAAAAATCGTACTTCGAATGGTATAAGAAACTTGTGCATGCAAGCCCGAAATCGCCCTGAAACATTTTGACAAACTTAAGCCCGAACCCGGCCCGACATACAGCTCTGGTTCGGTTTGACTGAGGTAAATGCATTCCTTGGCATTTGCTCTCGCCGCTCGGATTTCCATTGCAGAGTTTTCTTTACTTTACAACTTACGAGTGATAGTGGTACACTCGATTTTACATATTTAACACCTTCCACATTGGTTCTTGGACAACAGCCACCTGGAAAACTGCCACCTAGGAAAGTGTCATCTAGGACAACTACCACCAGGGGATTCCCCACCCAAGACAACTGCCAACCTAGGACAACTGCCACCTAGGACAATCGCCACCCAGGACAACTGCTACTCGGAAAACTGCCACTTAGGACAATTGCCACCTACAGTAGGACATCTTCCACCCAGGACAACTGCCACCGGGAAAACTGCCATCTAGGACAATTACCACCTACAGTAGGACACCTTCCACCCTGACAACTGCCATCCGGACAACTGCCACCTAGGTCAACCGCCACCTAGGACAGCTGCCACCAGGAAAATTGCCACCCGGCATTTGCCGCTAAAGAAGACAACTCCCACCTTGAACGATCGCCACCAGGGAAACTGCCACCCAAGGCATATTGAGTTTTTTGCCATTATTGCTATTAAAGCTATTTGAACTTCACAAGGATGCAGTGCAATAAAGGAAGTTACTTCATCCTCTGACCTCTTTCAAGAAACGTCAGTTCAGCTTTGAATCTTTTGGATGAAGAATGTCGTGTCGATATCATTGCATCTTCACAAACATTCTTAAGTACGTGCAAAGCGTAATTTTATGTGCGCATTTTCAAATTTCCAACAGCAAACTCTCTTCTACTCATTATAGCATTGATTCCACGCACTGATGAAGCGCCTTTTCTTTTCATTTTACATTCTGTGCATTTTCACCTTAGGTTTTGATCTGCGTTATATGCCAGCAACAGCAACGCTTCAATTCACTTTTGCTGTAGTATGTTGAAGCAGTATTACCGTAACACCAAGAGGTTCTCAACCGCTCTGCCACGAGAAGTCCTTTACGTGCCGCAACGCGATATACCAAACTAAATTTGATAGCTTGTAAGTTATGCGTAAAACGCAATATCCCAGGTGGCAGTTGTCCGGGTGGCACAAGGGTGTAGTGCTAAAAAAGTGTAGAAACGCACATAAACACTAACGATTTTCAACAAGACTTTAAATTAACTTTTGATTCAGTTTTTGATGATGTAGGCGTATTCACAGTCATTGCACTACAAACGAAACATTAGAATATCGTGGGAATGTGTTCCCGCCCCACGGCACCACTGAGGTGGCAGTTATCCTGGTAGCAATTGTCCTAGGTGGCAATTGTCCGACTGGCAGTTGTCCTTATTGCAGGCGCATAGTCAGAAAGTTTTAAGAGGGAGAAGGGGGGCAAACAACAATCAAGTCTTTACATTGAAATGCTCCCTTTAACGACCGCAAAAGCCAATAGATTGGCTCGTACGTTTTTGGTTATAACTCGCCAGCTGCTGCAGCTGCAGAGGTGTTCAAACCCTCCACGGATTCAGCAAGTCTAGTAATTCCGAGTCAAAAAAAAAAAATTCAGTTTTGGGTTTGGGGTTCTCTTGGGGGGGCGTCACAAGTGGGGGTGTTTTCGCGTTCTTATGGCCTACGAAACTAGGTTATCTTACGAGTCTTTAGAGCCCTTGATTGGCTTTCTAGCATATCTGGATCAAAACTTATGCCACAAAAACCAGAAAGTGGTCAAAATTTCTACCCCTTGAAAGGTAACCATGGGTTGAATAACACCCTGTTTATATATGGCCATAACTCGCCGTTAGAATAGGTTAGAGAGTTGTTCTAACCCTCTAAAGATTCGTGAAGACTAATAGTTTAGACTGGAAAAAAAAAGTTTCAACTTGAGATCACGGGTTTTTTGTTGATGTTTACACAATGAGAGGATGTTTATGCATATTTGTATACATTTGGATAATGACGTGAATTCTGGGGAGTCGAACCATCCATCAGATTTGGTGACTCGAAATTTTTTGGATTCTACGCTTCAATATTAGTCTTTAGAGGGTTTGATGGACTTTCTAGCATTTCTGGTTCAAACGTTAAGGCCAAACTTCCATATTTTAATTAGGGAGATCCCTTGAATTTACTCAGCCATGTCCTCAACGATTTGGGGTCTTTTGGCCCCTACTTGGGCACCAGAAACG
>JGI24158J21664_10004133_pt1 | contig 18561 bp, 11 predicted proteins | sample Ectturendosymbi3_FD_21664 | JGI IMG/M metagenome (IMG submission 21664)
TTTAACAAAAATGTACATTGATCAGTACTATGACCAGCCTTAAAACCAAACTGATTGTCTGTGGTACCAAGGAAAGGAGAGATGTTAGATAAAATGAGGTGCTCAAGCAGCTTTGACACCACTGTGGCTACTGCGACTGGTCTGTAATTTGAAGTGTCTATAAAGGTAATGAAAACCTTTCTGTTTTTCAACTGACTGCAAAATTTCCCCAAAACAAAGAAACCCTATGGAAAAAGTTAGGCAAAACTGATATGCTAGTTAATGGACAATTTCGCAAAAAACAAGGAAAGTTATTGCGTTCTTACAGCTTTGCTTGCATGTAAAACAACTAGTCCTGAGTGCACCGAAAATTGTACTATCAGGGTAAGAACTTACACTTCACAAAGGTCTTCAGGAAACCGGTCATAAGATTTGCAGGATTTTGTGTGATAAACGTAGTATCCCCAAATAGGGATGCCTTTACTGAAAATAAGCGGGGTGTTCAGTTGAGGGGGCAGTTGTTTCAAACTGTGGCCTTGATCTATTACTGCTTCTTTGCCAATGGTGGAGCTGCTATTTCAGAAACTAAATTAAACTGCTGATCAGATAATGTTATAATGTAACGAGTTTTGCTACTTGTTAGTTTAACGCAAAGTGACATAAAAACTGAAAAAAATGCCGTATACTGCCAAATAACTATTGTATTGCTCCAAACTAGTTATTTTGGGGTGTTTTAGTTTTCAATGTCGATCCGCATTCCATTTTTGTAAAGTTACGTAAAATATACATAATTTGAAAGATTTAAAGGATTAATTACCTTTGATCTCCTTGAAGGCTCTCAAAATTGAAAAGTTTTCTGTCTTTCGTCATTACTTAGTATCACCACAGTGGAAAACGTGTTTCTGCTATCGCTCAAGAGGCCTGATGAACAAATAGGAATTTTAAGCACGTAAAAACCTTTAAGTATATTGAAAATAGGATGACCAAGCCAACCCAAACTGTCTTAATGCAGAATGAGAGTTCGGCGATAAATCAGTATATAAGACAAGACACTTTTGATGGGAACGCCTTTTATGTTTTTCTTTAAAAAGTTTAGGGTTCAGGTTAGGGGTTTAGGTTTGGGTTTTGATTAGCAATATCCAACCGAAACTGTTGTTAACTGAGACAACACTATCTTAACCATGGGCGCAATTTTGTTCCAATGTGGGGGACAGCTTGGTGTGGAACCAATATATTCACCCGGTCGATGCAGAAGTAAAGTTTTATAAATACAGATTCCCAATCTTGTTTTTTAGAGGTGTTTTGAAAACAACACTAATCACGCTTTGCTTTATCCTTTTAACATCAAATTTTAATAGGTTTAACGTCAAATTTTAATAGATGAAATTCGTGTCAAAAGTTCCATTCTAAGAGTAATACTTGCATAAAGACACGAAAATATATTTGAGATTAAACAGAAATCAAACTGCACAGAGGTGAATTGGCAAAAAAGTACCAAGTGTAACCTGCATTAACACGAAAAGAATGTCCAGCTAAACTAGGTGATACGTACCTGTAAAGCAAATATTTTGCACTTGGATGAAAATATTGATGCATTGTGGGCTTGGTTAAACTCAGGCAAATCAAATGACTTGCGAACCCATGCATTCAACACAGGCACAAAGTCCAAAGTGAAAGAGTCACTGAAAACAATATCTTTTGGATTGGTTGGTCACCACTGTCGTGACATTACAAGAAAAGAGGCTAAATGTATAGCCCGGCGTGGTCCAACTGCTTTTGACTTACGGTCCATTTTACAATACCGTGACAACTTGCGGGCCACGTCAACAAAATGATGTACAGTATAAAACAACAGGGTTCACAAGATTTAAAACTAACAAGAAGATAAGTGAGTGCGTCATTAAAATTATTACACAATAGCAATAGCAAATAACAATATATTACAAATCCCTATCAGTGTGATGCCTGTGATCGAGGCTTCTCTGACACTGTCGTTCCTTTATCAATACCAATGCTATAGTGGTAGCAAGTCGGAGACTATCGTCCAGTGTTCCGCCTGCCATGCGATTTTTGTTTTTACATTTTACTTGCTTTATCGTAGAAAATCTGTTCTCACACGCATGTATTTCCAAACATATTTTTATTACGAAATCTTTCAGTTTGGGAAATCTATCTTTACTGCCTAATTTCCAGAGGCTCTCTACAGTCTAGTCTAACGCCGCTAATATTGTACATTTTCATTAAATTTTGTTGTGCTTACTCTAATTAAAATTACCTGTTGCAACACATACGCAAAACATTGCCAACAAAGCTCGCAGGCCTTAAAAATTCGGTCCGCGAGCTATGGGGCCCACGGGCCTGCAGTTGGATTACACTGGTATAGCCTATTTTTATTACTACACAAGTTCCTAAGTTTTGAGTCACAGGCCAATAAGTAGCTAAGTCAATACTACTCTAACGTTTTGATTAAAATCCTCTTTACTAAAGACTGAAGACAGTCTTTTGCAAAACTGCCAACCAATCCTAAACTAAAAGTAAGTGTCCACAGTAGTTCCTCTTTTTGTTTTCGGCAAATACTTCGCAGAGATTTGCCAGCAAATGCAACTTTTTGACATGATAGTTTTGCATCTTTAAATTTACGTGACAACCAATATTACAGCACAGCCAGTTACAATTCTGCACGAAACAGTGTTGCCACTCTGTTATGAAGAAAAACCCCAGAATTTACCTTGAAAAACCCCCAGAAAATAACAAAAAAAACAGACATACAAAATGTTAAAAGAAAGTCAAAACCAAACTTGAAATGTGCGCTACTGGTACTTCTTGCACATAAAAATTAACCCTGCTCAGGAATCATGGGTGGGCCCCTCCCCAGAGGCATTTTCTTATGTTAATTTCAGGTACAAAAAAAGAACATTAGAAACCTGTGCTTCCATGACTTCTCTTGATTTTCAGAGATCAATGGCATAATGCCAGAGTCATTCTCCGAAAATGTCCCTGAAAGCCATTGCATAGGGTGTATTGGGTACTATACCACCCAGTGTACCTGATGAGTAGATAATTTTGGCCACTATTCTAAGTTAACATGTCAATGTAATTTCAAGTGCAAAACCTGTTTGGCCAGATGTGACCACCTATACCTGATATGTAATAAGTCTTCCAACACCATGGCGTGATCTGAAAAAAATGGATCTAACACGTGCATGACGTTTACGGCGCACAAACCAAAAATCTCCTCTATAAAGTCCTTTTTTTCGTGGTATCCGGCCTAAAATTTGCATGATATGTCCGTTTCGCTGGGAACATAAAATTTTGTTGCGAAAGTGATTGACAATGTACATATGGATGTAAGAAATAGTTTGATCTGAAAAAAACGCATGTCACGTGTCCCAGGAAGACGTATGCAAATCATGGGTAGCATTATACCCTGGTTTTGCTAAAGCATATAGAAAAATAAGGATTCCTGAGGAGGGTTTTAAGGTAATATGCATTATTTGCATCAAATTTTTAACAAGTTCGAGTCTATTTTTAAACATACTGACCATTTACAAATAGGCTACAGTAGTAGCAATTGCAATGTATGAAGTAACATAAAAAGTTAATTATATCTTTTCTAAAATACGTTTAATGTTTTCTTTTACTTTCTCTTAAATGCACAAATTGAAACATGCACATAATATTCAAGGTCTTACAGTTTTCTTTTCACCCTAATCATTGCACTCATCGAAGTATTTGACTACTAATTTAACATTCAAAATTTTACATTCATACCAATCACAATGCGCCTGTAGGCTGTAAATGTAAAAAAATGAACTGATTTTTCTCAACCATAGCATCTTCAAAACCATAAAAAGCATTCCAAAATCATGCACAACCAGCCCTTGACATATCAGTGATAGATTAGAGTGCTGAACTATGTCTAGTCAGTGCTAGATCTGTAGAACATTAGATTTCAAACAATTTGGTTTGAGCCTCGTCCTACTCAACTGTACTGGTTACTGAAAGCGAAAACTTCTAAAAATATCAGAATCGGTGATACCACATCAAACTCTGTCTCAACATCAGCTTGGCTTCGCCATGCATCCAACACAGAGGTCGGGAATCTTTTTGGCTAAATGAGCCATGAAACCCACATATTTTTAATTGTATTTCCATGAGAGCCATGTAATATTTTTCAACACCTAATGCAACTAACTTACCACTAACTTACAAAATGCAACTAACTTTTAAGCAAAATCAACAATTTTAAACAATGTTAAATGCAGAACCGTAGCCAGAAAGTCGTCAATAGGGGGGTTTTACGTTTGTGCGGGGTGGGTTTTACGTTCATGCAGGGGGCTTGACATTCAAATTTGACAAAAATTCCACTAATTTATAGTGTTTCATATTTCAATTTGGGGGGGCTTGGAGCTCTGTTTGGGGGGGCTAAGCCCACCAAAGTCTCCCCGTGGCGACGGGACTGGGTAAATGTCTGAATTTTCTCTTTAATAACATGCTTCTTACTGTTAATGCGACTTCTGGTGCTGCATGGTGTTGCTGATGGCTTTGTAGTCTGGTAATTGGAAAATTACAGAAAAAGTTTCATTCGTAACAATCGTGTTAAGAAAAAATCAAGCAATCCAGATGCCGTCATCAAAAGAGCCACATCTGGCTCGCGAGCCATAGGTTCCCGACCCTGATCTAACATAAAACGTTACAAATGTCACTTTTATTTTTGCAACCTCTCCAAATACAAAACCTGAAGAAAATATGTGGGGGGACATAGCATATTATGTCCCCCCCGTCTGAAAAAGTGAGGGGGACAGTGGACACGCAGGGCCGGATTTACCAATAGGCTATATAGGCTTAAGCCTAGGGCCTCAAGGTCCAAGGGGGCCTCCAACAAACTGTGGAACGCATAGAGTCAATTGCCGGTATATGATCATTTAGATTAAACTTTGTCAAAAATTTATGTCTTAATTATTATTCACGAAATTTGGTTTTATTCAACTTTCGTGGTGATAACGCCAGAGTCTTCCAACGAGTTTCCATGAATCTCAATGTGACGGTTGGTCAAGCCGCATGCCAACTACTGTGTTGATACACTCAAAGCACGCTGGCTGCGTCCTGCGTTTGCTGAATCGTACCGATTTTTACGTGTGACTCTATCAAAAGAACTTGTGGTTGTTCATGTTTGAAATGCACCTGATCAGTGGCTCAACTGACGGGTGGTAGGGGTGCGAACCGCCCCCCTGCCAAGCTAAATGTAAAAACCGGGCCCCTACCTAACTTGAATTTTGGTATTAACTATTCTTTTGGTTTCAGTAGATTGTTGTTTTTTTGCGTTTTTCGGAGTGTTTTCCGGTGATTTCGGGTTTTTGTATAGCCGTTCACCACCGGATTTGCTATTGTTTCTTAACTATTTTCTGAGTGTTAGCCAGTGGGCTCTCTTCAGCTAAGTTTCCCCATGATGCCTTAGATTAGTGGTTCTTAGTTTATGTAACCATGTAACCACGCGAAGCCTTATTTCTTAGCTTGATGGTCGCTAACTGCTCAGGCGTATGGTCCTTTTCAATATTCAAAAGAATTAAAAAAGAAATCAACCAGTCCAGTCGCCACGGTGGGCATTGGTGAACTCAGCCCTTCAAAATTTAAATATGAACACTATAAATCAGTAGAGATCTTATCAAAGTTTCAGAATGTCAAGTCCCCTTGCGCAAATTGAAATCCCCTATTCAAGACTTTCTGCATGGCGACGGTTCTAGTTTTTAAAGTTCACACCTTTTCACGCGACAGTTTAGTTGCGTTCGATTCTTACCAATCTGAAAAAGTAAGAAAAACGCGAATCGTGAACTAACAGTTACAACCATTTGGGTGCGTTTTACGTGACGTGTTTTGGTCATGTGTGTAAGATTTTTACAGCCGTGGTAAGCGAGTTGCAGCGTGGTCCTCACGTTGTGCTTTAAAATCTTTAGGGCCGCCACACATACTTTAAAGGTGCAGTGTGGTATTTTTTTTTTGAACACAGATAAAAAAAAAACAGATGTGGTTCTTATAAAAAACGTAACCCAAGTGTTTTGTCAAATATTTCAATAGTGACGATTTCGGTTGGTTTGCCTGTGGCAGTTAATAAACCTGTTCCCGCCAGCCAAGTGGGATTTCAACAATTCCGTGAAAATTAACGCTTTTGCGTCGAAGGCAGCAACAAACGCAGTGATCGTGGACAATCCAGCAATGATTTATAATTTTTTACTGACCGTACTTTCAGAACATCATTTTCGGATTTTCGCAAATTGATTAACGCTTTCCATTTTTTTCTCGCAACAACGGGAGAGGGGGCCTCACAAGTAGATTAGCCTAGGGCCTCGGCATCAGTTAAATCCGGCCCTGGGGACACGTCCCCCGTGTCCCCCACCAAATTGCACCCATGATCTTAACCAAGGCAGCACACTGAATGACATACTAATGAAGGCCGGACATTGAATGACTTACTTTGATCTTAGCACACTAAATTTAGTTTAAGCTGATGTACTGAAAGCGACTAACTGCAATGGTAACGATTGTTTGTCACATTAAAGCAATAAGCACCCTGTAAGTGTGATTTCATAGCCAAGTTTAGAGCCAATGGAACAAGGGTGGAAATCAGACAACTAGTAAAAAGTTTTGCACCAAGATGACAGTGGATATATGGAAATCTCGCAGAACGCAGTACAGACACGATAAAGCGACACTGAGGACCACCTGCATCAAAAATGTGTGACTTAAGATCATCAAAAACAGGAGAAGTTGTCAGTAAGCACGTTACTCATACTACATTGAAAACCTAAACTAGACCGCACAAAATCTTCGACGGGGGGCATGTGACTCGCGGGCCGCGGGTTGGACATAGTTGGTTTAGGTTTAGGGCTTAGGTTTAGGACTTAAGTTTAAGGCTTATGTTCAGGGCTTAGGTTTAGGGGAAGCAAACATCCTTTGCAGTCTATCCTTTGAAGTATTTAAAAAAACACACTTTTTTCGCATGCAACATTTGCGACCACCATCGCCGAAACGTCCTGTTGCCGAACTATCCTAAACCGTTCTTAATGTCGAAAGCTATGAAGCATGCACTTAAAGTTTGTCTATAGGCTGCTCTGAATGCTGTTGTTTGTTGTCAATGCAATCATGCTCGAAGTGTTGAAAACTCGCTTCTGTCAAAACACAATTTAAAATTGTAGCATAAGGTGACCAAAACTTGTCCTCTGGTTCCAAAGAGTACATGTTACAAAGTTTGTGCATCAAACCATCAACGTAAAGGACGATCAACTATGGCGTCATAAACAAAAATTTGTTCCTCCAAACCAAGTTCGCAAAGTTTCAAAACTTTTGTTTGCAAGTTATATTACCGAAAATTTGTGAAGCGTAAACACAAAATTACTTGGGTTTGCACTCAAACATCTCCACTTTTTTAAATTGCTGTGCTGCCAGAATTTTTTGTATTTTGAACAACTGATTTGATTTACTACACAAATTTGCGCAGGTAAGACTACCATTCTATATCAGATGAAAGTTGGTCAAATCGTGAAAACAATTCCAACCATAGGATTTAACGTTGAAACTATAAAACCTTGCAAAGGAATCACTTTGACTGTCTGGGATGTCGGAGGCCAAACCAAATTAAGAACTTTATGGAAACATTATTATCAAGGCGCTGGAGGTAAGTTGTTTGCTGCAGGAAAACTATGGCTTGTTCCTTGTTCCTGACGTTGCCACCGGCATAGGTGTAGCCGGGGAGTCTAGGGGGCTATCCCCCCAAATTTTCGGAACATATGGTCATTTTGTGTTTTAAGAGGCGGTATCCGAAACAAAATAGTGTTCTTTGCCTAAAATCAAGCATTTTGGCCCCCAAATTTTATTGGCCCCTCCCAAATTTTTGGGCTGGTTACGCTATTGCCCACCAGTGGTTTGTAAAATGTTCTGAAGGTATTTATTCATTTTCAGACTTTCAAGTTAAAAAAAGAAAAAACAACTGTGTTTGTCTTTTCATCATTCTGCAAATGGTTTGTTTTTTGTGATGTTGTATTTTCGAAAAGACGTTTAACAACTTTCAACTTCTTTTTAAGCTAAAAAAGACATTAATAAGTCCAGCTTCAAAATATGTCTTCAACTTACATCGTAGAAATACTGTTTCTCTTCTTAGGACTCATTTTCGTCGTTGATAGTGCTGATCCATCTAGATTTAAAGAAGCTAAGGATGAACTCTTTGGGATTTTGGCCAGTACCGAGATGTCACGAGTTCCAGTGCTTATACTTGCTAACAAGCAAGACATCGAATGTGCCCAGGCGCTTGAAACCGTGTCCAACGAGCTTCAGCTCTTTTCCATACCAGAACAACACAAATGGAAGGTCCAACCATGCTCGGCTACAAAGAACGAAGGCATTGTAGAAGGACTGCAAGCATTTTCCCGAATGGTGAAAGATCACAAAAAAGAAAAGAAGCCGTGAACTTTCCACCAGACCGTATTTGTCTTTGTCGACGTGCGAAAGTTTTTCTTCTGTTTCATCGTTTAACGTGCGTGTGAAAACGAGGTCACACAGTATTTATTAAAGCAATATAAATTACAGCTATTTACGTAGATGATAGGTTGCCGAAGACTGCAAACTTTCTTACAGCAGTAATGTGGATTTAATAATCGTCTATAATAGGCATATTTAAAGCAGATTGCCCTCAGCGGCTTCTTTGCATATGCACAATTGGCTTAGTAGTGTAGTAATGGGGAAAAGAATTCATCTGAATTGAGTTTTATACAAGTACCGCAAGTGATATCTAGAGGACAAACGCAAAAGCTTAAGTTGTATATTTCTGCTTTTGCGACTGATGCATGCATGTCAAATGCTCTTCTTCACCAGTTTTAAGATCATTTCTCTGTTTGTGCCATTTGAAGGCCAAAATGTACGGTCGCTCAATTTGAAAATATCTGTTTGAAACTAATACAAATAAACCTCAGACCAATAAGTTAAAAGTGAAAGTGCTATTCTCATTCTTGTCATTTCTCTTCGCTGTCCGACTTGCCTGTTGTTGCTAGTTACGACGTTCTGCTGCAAAACAACTCTCCAGGTTGTGCAGCTCATGCAGTGCTTTCACAAATAATTTTAGATTTATTGTTTTTTTTCTACGAGCCATACTGGCTGAAACTGAAGTCTAAAATAAGTTTGTTTTTAATTCAACGGTTTTGTCGAGTAGTTTTATTTCCTAAAGTTGCATGCACCCAAGTAAGAGCAGATTTAGGCACTGATCAAAAGGAACACCGATCTGCATTAACAATCAGCCGCCCGTATGGACAAAACATATTTTTCAAACGAACCTATTACACTGGACCTCATGTGTACCTCAAATTTGTGTCTGTGTTGTTTCCAGCACAAGTTCTTCTTCATGTGTTGCAGTTGAGCCGCACTGGATGTAACCAAACAATTTTAATTTTGCAAACTTATCTTTTTTAGCCATTTTTGAAGTTACTTTTAAAACAATTTTTTTGACATGTGGTAACAGATATTTGTAATCTTTTGCCGCTTAAAACCCGAATAACAAGAATTTGCCGTTCTCATGCGTTGAACTTTAAAAAGCAAGTCCTGCGAATGTTGTCTCTACAACGTATCGCGCGTCTGAAAAAGTTTACTATTAACAAAATGCTCTGCAATGCACTGTAAGGGTTCTCTGCGTATCAGTCGCACGTTGCGATTTGAAACACGCGCTTACTCACCACAACCACAGCAAGTAGAAATAACTCGCTTTTTAATGTCTAAACAGATACGAAGTGGTGGTTTGTTAGTCACGGAACACGACACAGCAAACCTGAACCAGTGAAATGAGTGTACACTCTCAGCGCTGGATGACTTGCGTTTCCGGGTTTAGAGCTTCAGCTTGCCAAACTGCATAACCTGCTCCGTACGTTTAGCCGAATGAATGGATTACGCTGTCAGCAATAGACTGTTAGTTTAAATGCAAAAACATGAGCTTAAAGATGAGGTGATCAGCTTCGCAGTAGATCTAGTGCTTGAAGAAGTAAGGAGGTTTGCAGCTGTAAAAGAGCGAAAGCTACCTGCATCATTAAGGCAACGCTTCTTCGAGTTCACTGACATTGTGAGTCCAAGATGAGAACTGCTGTAACAAGTTGAATACTGCAGCTTCATGCTTACGCTTTAGATTGTGTGGCTGATTTTTAGCTGTTTATGAAAAAAGGCGAGACTTGCCTTCTTTCAACCCGCAGGCAAAACTTAGCGCTTTTTTTGATGATTTAATCATTTTGTTCTGATGCTACAATTGCTTTGACTACGATTTTTGCACCAGCACCAAAAACTTCGCCTCAGGTGTCATTACATTGTTTCAATTGTTACATGGTTGGCGGGTGAGTACCTCATACCCTGATAAGACACATGGGTGCAATCAATGTAAGTGTTAACACCTGCATGCAGAATTGAACAAAAATAAGGCAAAGGCATGTAGGCATAAACAGCAGTGTGTGCACGCTGCCTCAACTTTAAACCCACGTTTTTCACAAGGTTGTGTACCTTCTTATAAAATTAAACAAAGATTTAACCCCACAATTTTCACACGCCCTTCAACAAGATTTCTGCAGTGTAGCAACAAGATCCGCTATTTGCAAAATTCATTCTGCCTGTGGTTCTTTCTACTTTCGTTTTTGTTTTGAGCGATTTAAGAGCGAAATCTGTGGTTAATCGTTTTATTTTGTGAACTCCAACTTCTGTTCACCCCAATTGGTTTCTGTTCTTGATACAAAGTGACATAAAGTGAGATTTGGAACTAGTGAGGCATTGGCCAACAACGAGACGAAGCGAACTAAGGACTGAACAAAAAAGATTGCTTGAAGGGGCAACTCACGGAAATAAGGCCAAACGTGCGCTTGCCTTACTTCTAATCTAAAAGCTATATGCCTCACTTCCAGATCGATGTAGCAATATCGCTTTGCTATGATAACTAGTCTTCCAATCGTACGTTAGCATGACGGTAGTGCATATAAATTCGCATGCAGCCATACATCATAATTTCAAAGTGATGATTAGGGCTAGTTTAGAATACAGAGAAGCGATAAGCGATCAAACTTGGAAGACCAGATTTATGTGCATTCTACATTACCTGTTGCAGTAAAAACCACCTACGCCAGTATAGGTCCACAAGCAGCACACTAATGCCCAAAGAGCTGCGGTTTGGCCATATCTGTTTTAGACCTGTCAGGTGGTCACAGATGGCTAAAATTTGTTCCAACAGCAAGCTTATGCAGAAAAATTATAAAATATGACATGATTACAGCTTTAACGCTAAAAATTGTTGCGTCAGCATACGTTTAAAAATCGTGAACAATTTTTCTTTTGTGAAAAGATAGAAGTGTTTCTTCCTAGTCCATTCTAAATCATTGTCGACTTGATCTGTGATTTATCTGGAAGCTCTCGTTGTTTTCAAAAGTTGCCAGAAACCATTTTGTTCGTAACCGCTGAAAAGCGCAGGTCGCTGAATATGTCGGATGAAAATGACTTAGCACTCGCGCCAGTTTCACGGCATCAACTGTAGTCTAACTCTAACGCACTTACAACAAAAACCAGTTGAATGGTTACTGCGAAGTCACTGTTTGAAAGCATGACATGTTATCGAATTTGAGTGACTGCGGTACTGTACTAGATGTGAACTTTTTAACTAATCATTTGGAGGCATTTGTGCATCAAACTTATCCCTGGGATAACATAAATGTCGCAGGTGCTGCTTGCAATAATATGAAGCAACTCAACCCAAGGCGAAGATCATCAAATGGCTGAGACCTTGCCAAAAATCTCGAATAAAAATCTAAGATGCGAAGGCACCGGCGGGCATAGGCGTAGGCCAGGGGGGGGGCATTCTCCCAAATATTCTAGCTAGCATATCTTGTTTTTTGTGCTTTGAGAAGTAGTGTCCAAAAAAATGCTGTTGCTCACTCAAAGTCATAGTATTTGGGCGCAAACAATTTTTAGGCTGGGTACGCTACTGCCTGCTGGTGTCCATCCTCTCTGAGACTTATCTTTCAGCCTACCTACCTAGTCGACATTTGTTTGCCTAAAATCATGCCTTTCTCAAATATGAAGGCATAGAGAAAAATACGGGATATGTCAACCAAGGATGGAAAGATTGTCAGCGTATTGCGCTAACAACCGATTAGTTTGACACACTGCTCTTTTGCTCTCTAGCTGTTACAAAAACTCATGAAGTGTCATTTTAGTAAACAAAAGTTGAACGTATTAGCAACACAACGGAGGACCAGTAGCGCCACGAACGCGCCAGGCACTCAATGACAAGGATGAATTTGGCGTCTCCCAAATGACGCACTTGGGACATGTCACTCTAGGTGAATCCTCTGCTAAAGGCGTTATAAATTGTGGAAATGATACAAGGATCAGTTAAGCAAGTTTTCCTCGTAGCATCCTGGACTGCTGTAAAAACGTTTGTGCATTTTCTCAAACTCAAATATGGTCTTGCGTAGATTTTACATCCCGAAACCCCCTAGGACACTTCCCTTGAGGAAGGTGTTTCCTTCTTGTAACGGAAATGAACTGGACGAGTGCCTTTGTATGAGACAGAGACGAAAAGTTGTTTCTTATACGAGTGGCCAGAGCAACTTGTGGAAGAGCATGCTGTCTCCTTAGCAAGCGAGCACATTATACAACTAAGCCCATGCAATTGCAACAACCAACAGACTTTAAGACGTCGTCTTTCAAAACGGGCATGCTGCGATGAAGATGAGAATATTTTTACTAAGATTTTGTTACCAGGTTTTATGCAGTGTTTTATCTTTACTGGAGTTTTAATGTATTCATCATCTACATAACCCTCAAACTATGGGGTCACTACTCAGCAAAATATTCTTGAAACGCAACGGAGAACCTCTACGAGTGTGCATGCTAGGCCTGGATGCTGCAGGTAACGATGCTATCAATCACGCTACATGTATCGCAGATATACGTATGTTAACACGAATTCTGTCCGGAACATATTTACACAGGACGCCGGAACAGCGGTTGTTTTTGCTCAGCAACAATATTGACCCCAAATAATAGCAGAAATTACAGAAAACCATTCTGAATTTTATGGGTGCTCGAATAGCTGCAATAAATTTGTTTGAAGTCGATCTTGATAAACCAAAAAATTACCTATGATTTTTTTATGAAAGGTACCTCCGCCCAGGGAGCAATACCCGTCATTTCATCGCTCTCTGGCGTCCTTGAAATTACCCATGATGCTTTCCTCGTTTGCCCCCGTTTCCCCCCCTTTCAAAAGTCAGGGGGCAGTGCCCCCGTCATGCACCCCCATTCCGGCGTCCCTGTATTTGCAACAGGAATAAAGTGTGTATATGCAATATCTTAAAATATCAGCTATGATTTTTGTCACAAAACTTTTCAATCTTCCATCCTTTAACTTGACATGCGGTTTCCAGTTGCCAGCACCAGGTAACATCAATGTATAGTACCCTTTTTACAATCCGACCTCAATCATCTATCTTAATACTTGACACCAATTATCGCCTACACCAATGCTTTAACTAAAGGTGCAAGATCGTTTTTTCATTGATCGTATGCAATGCGTCGGATTTGTCTAACGATATTTGGCGACAGGCCGAAGCCTGAATGATGCTTTTTGTCAAGATCGGTTCTCAAGGGGGAGCGGATTTTGTATGGTTGACTCATTGAGGAAGTCTAAAGTCTGGGATAGTGTTCGGGCATTAGATGTAAATCTTATCATGTCAGTTGTTTAAATGTAGGCTATACACAAAGAGAAAATGAGCGCAAATAGTTGGCCTGATGTTGTATTTTTTAACGAATACATTCGATTTAGCAGTCCCGGTACTCAGCCTGCATACGGATTTTTGTCACCATAGAAACATTTACTGCAAGCTACTTATCTAGTTGCACACCACGTTGTTGAAAAAAAACTACACACTGGTGTCAACGTACTGACCAAATCATGTGCCACTGAAATTGTAANTATTATCCNTGGTAAGGAAGCTGCGAAGGAATTGCAACAAGTGCCTTTATCAAATGATGTCACCATGGTCGAGTCATGGAGTGTAGGTCTGNTGTAAGCTAGTGGTGGCAGTCAGACAAGTAAAGACAAGGAAGGAAAAGAAAGTTTGTTGTTCTGCCACCCACTAAAGATAACGCAAGTCATAAGCGTATGATAAAAGCATTTTCTTGCAAGACACTAACTTCAACTTGTAGGATTGGCTCGAGATGTCCTCAGGGGCGGATCCAAAAGGGGGGCGACTGGGGCGATCGCACCCCCTAAGAGCTACGAAAGTAACTTTATTCACCATAATTTTGTACAATTCCGAAAACAACTTTCGCGATAGTATGAGGCTTGACGAGCAAATATAACTGAAATCGCCCCCATAACCTTACTGGCTGGATCCGCCCCTGGATGTATTGTTGGTGCATCAGCAATGTTTGGCATTCAGGATTTGCTGCAACGTAAAGGAAAGAAATTCCTGACCTGAAGGTTGTTTTACTTTACGGGTACGCTTATGTAGCGAGAGCACTAACCTGAAGGAAACAGCGAGATAAGTGTGAGGGTTGTAAGCATGATTTGTGACCCTGCTCTGAATCATCGACTGTTTCAATCGTTTTGTGAGGAAGTGGGTCATGAACATCATGTGTTTATGTATCATAAGGAAGTGAAATGGCTATCGCGTAGCCGTGTGCTCTATCTCTTCTGTTTAAATGAGAGAAGAAATACAGCAGTTTATCCGCGGGCAGAGACAACTGGCTGGATAGTTCGATGGTCTTGAGTTTGCTCAACGCTTTCCTATTTACCTGATGTGTTCACGCAGCACTAAATGTAACTTTTATCTTTAATGCCGGGACAGCCGGTCTTTAAATTCGTCTGATATCTAAAAAAATCGTGAGATATGACAAAAATTCATTGTTTATCCTTGGCGAAATTGTAAATTTCTGCTTTTCTTCGTTTAGTTACACAGCCATGACTTTATACGGCGCTTTCAACCCAGTCTCCTTTTGAGCCAAACAAATGACTCACGGGGACATGGGGAAAGGACTCCAAAAATCAGGGCTGTCCCAGTCAAACCAGGGCGTAAAACTGGTTCCCCAATGTATTGCCCTTGGCCTCTATTTGAGGAAAGACAGCAGTTTTGCAAGTGAGAAGCTGGCTGCATTCAAAGAAAAACATATTTTATGTCGTAGACGAGTAAGAAAAAAGAACTTGGTAAGTGTGCACCTATTCAAATATACAAAAATTTGCTAAAGACTCGTTTCTTCACTAAGTGTTGAATAAGTTTTTTTTTCTAGCCTTTTCTTGTTTTTTTCTTGCACTGAGAGATTATATTTATAACATTATGCGTGCTGGGCTCCCGCTTTGTCTATGGACCATCACACAAGTTTCCCACTGACTCTATGGTGCGGAATGATTGGATGAAGCAATCGAATAATTACTGTCAGCCTTGACCTTAAAACTGATGAGATGATCTGAGATGGACCTCAGCTTATGCATCTGCTTATCAGAAAGTGCACCTCAGCATCTATTTTTGAAATTATTTTTAAATGTTTAGTTTATAAAGTGTTATGCAAATTTGAGAATACGCGAGTAGAAATATCAAGATTGATTTTCAGCCACGCCAAGGTTGCCTGTTGCCTGTTACCTGTTATCAAGCACTTAAAATGCAGCTAGCACAGGATGTGACAAGCATACTGCATGCAAATTGCGAGATTTTTTCCATTGTTTCTACGGCAAAACTGTGTTATCACACGGGATTGGACCATTACGGAGTCGCGTTGCCTATGCTCTCTACTGCAGCATTTGCCAGCTGGTGTTCTTTTCACCGCAGAGTCTGGACGATAAAATAAGGATATAAAAACTTTGACGTTAGCTGTTAGATTGTATTTGCATCTTTTTCCAGATGACGGCTTGCTGATCAAAAGATGTCCGTTTCATCATAAGGTAAAAAACTGACCGTTGAGTTGCAGCAAACCGAAAACACGTAGACAAGAGGCTCAACACTTTATTCAAGATTTCAAACGCCTAAAATTCAAAATAGGCAGACGAATTTGTCCAGTGGGTTGAGCGCTCGCCACTACGCTGGTTAAGCAAGGTTCCATAACCTCTCGTCATACTGAACACTTAAAAAACAACGGGCTACTGTTGCCTGTCGAGTGCTTAGCTTCATCTGCGGCGTTAGTGAGTGGATGCAAGAAAAAGATTCACTCTCGTTGCTACCAAAGAATTTGCCTGGTCCCTGTCGAAAAGCAAGCGCGGACTAGCGCCCACAGACACTCGTGACACTCTTAAGGAAGTGCAGACTGCAGACCGACTGTAATGAATATTTTTCTCTTAAGCAAAATACAACACAAATATCAATCTGATTGGCATAGTATTTTTTTCAGCTTAACAGCATTTTTTATGCTACAGGTAAAACAACAGTTTTGCAAAGACTGAAACTGAGCAACACTACCAGAACTTTGCCGACAATTGGTTTCAACGTTGAAACAGTAACGCCCTGCAAGGGCTTAACACTGACTGTATGGGATATTGGAGGGCAGCACAAGCTTCGCCAGCTTTGGAAGCACTATTACGCAACAACAGAAGGTAATGAATCCTATGCTATTTTTGTTTCAACCTGTCACAGTAGCTTGACTTTACTGAGTGATAAGCCCATATTACCCAACTAAATAACCCCTATCTCCCGTGCAAGCCCCAACCTAAAAGAATCCCAGTCCGAAACTGAATCTTGTGCAGTTTGTTATCATGCAGGAAAACAACAGTCTTTTGTTTTATTTATAAGATAGTGATCGCTCTGACGAAGGCGTGGCCAATTTGTTTTCGAGTTAAGGTGCAATAACAGATCTTCATTAGCAATAGCACACGATTATATTAAATTATTGGAGCAATGCTTCATATCAGCAAAGGAACTCTAACTAAGACGGCGTCTTCCTACTCAACTAAGTCTTCCTACAATGAAACATAGCATCTAATAAAGTAGTTTCGCTTGCAGAGTTTCGTCAGGTAAGGTAAAAATATTTACTGCCGTACGTGTGCTGCGAAATTTGAAAGCTTAAAAAAATTATTTTCCCACTTTTAAAGTTCAAATGTTTGGCAGCCGTGATTTTTGCGGGAGAGCTTGGAGAAACATGGATCAGCTGTAACAAGACAATAGCAAATAGCGTGAAATAAGCGTTCTACAAACGATTGAAATGGTTGTACACCTGAAGCAAAGCTTAACTCGAACAAGTTGTCAGAATACTTGTCGCAGTCAAATACTAAGGTGATTTGTAACTGTTTCCAAGGTAGCAGCATAACTGAGCAAGAGGAGTTCATTTGACAACGTCAGGGAGAAGTGTGCAGCCAGATCCCATGAACATGCAATCGACATCGCACAAACAGTAAACAAATACATATGAAGTTCTGGATCAACACCTGTTACCCTTTGGTAACCACGATTGCACTTCACATAGAATCGCATCGCTAAAGCTTTTCGTTTTTTGAAAGATACCAAAGATAGGAAATATACCAAAGCAACTTTCTGTCAGAACTTTTTCTAATTAGCAACCATGGTACGAGAAGTATCAGTGGGTGCACTACGCTCAGAAAGATTTCCCAACACTTTGCTTTAACTGCAACAGGTCGTAATGTTTCCCAGAATATTTGCAGTGATTGGAAAGGGACATTTGTTCGGCCTGGAATAGCTTTTCCAATCGAAAAAAGTCAAGGAAGACGCTTGACTACTACCAATTCTTCAACAAATGCAGGGTAGCCATACAAGCTTCTTTATTCAATGCTTGGTGATAGCAGACAAACATTACTAAATAAGCTTCAAGGTGAACTGGATATACTGTAGTTACGAAGCCTACACACATATCCAAGAGTACATCGGCAAATGTAGAGAAATTTTTTTCCAAACGAAAGTATATTTTCCAAATTCTGACAACCTGTTTGACCAGACTGCTGTTGAAACCAATTCTGCTTTTGAAACCAGTGGCATTGGTTAAGTGCCAAATTTCATTCATTCCGCACTCTACAATGCTGGAGCACTTGGCTGTGGCGAAGCATGTCACAAGAACAGCTTGGCTTTTACGCACGTCCGCAGAAAGAAAACCAGGTTTAATTTCATTGACAAAACGAATGTCGTTTAAGAGTTTATGGTAAAACGGACAGCTGTCTGCTGCTATTAGGAAGCTGTTAAGAGTGATTTGTTTTTACGTTTGCAGCTTCTATACTGAGTGTCCATTTCACGTTATGTCCTTCGACAAACTACATCAGATAGATAGATAGATGGATAGATAGATAGATAGATAGATAGATAGATAGATAGATTTATTTGGCGGTACTGAATTAATTGCGCTAAATGTACTCGCTAAAACAGTAAAAAACGCCGGGACACCGAAAAAACACAGAGGTTATCTAGTCAGGTGCCCCATATATTACGTGAGATTGATGTTTCCATGGTGAAGGTTGTGTCGACCGCTAGACGTGCTGTCGCAGACCGATGTATAGGTTGCGGGACTAATGGCCAATTGTGAAGAGGTTACTCTTGTCGGGCACAAATGGCCATGACGTTTAATTGTCATGGACCGCAAGGT
>JGI24158J21664_10004134_pt1 | contig 18560 bp, 18 predicted proteins | sample Ectturendosymbi3_FD_21664 | JGI IMG/M metagenome (IMG submission 21664)
AGCAATTTGCTTTGAGGTTTGATGACAGTTTGAAAATGTATTTTTAATGATATGGTAAAAAAACGTGTTAGCCCGCGGCACCCCTGGGCACTGTAAATGGCGCCCCAGGGTGCCGCGGCACCCCGGTTGGGAACCACTGCTGTAGCGCCATGGCCCTCTTATTCGGCAGGACTGACCTCGTTGTGTTTGATTATGAACTTTAGTTCCAATGACATCATTTCAAATAACAGTTTGTTTCAGAACAGGTGTTATCCTTTATCTGTCTGATAAAACTGTCATAACATCTGGCAGCTGGCAAAGATTTTGTTGCCCGAGCACTGTTACCGTGTAAATGTTTTTTCAACAAGCTTTTGTCGTTTAGGGGGAAAAACAAATGTTCGACCAGTGAGCCATGGCTCACTGGTTTATAAACACTCATCTAACTAGTAGAATGTGTTTTGAACCAGTTTGAAAATTTTGTTGAATTCTGACTCAACTTTCTTCAGTATTTAAGCCTCCGCCAAGTTTCTTTTGACTTTGTTTTGAGTGAGTTGTGCTGAATCCATTTGCTCGTTGCGCCACGATGTGAAAAACGTGGTTCTTTGTATATTTTCTTGTTCTTTCATTGTGCTGCAAATGCTCAGTAAGAGCGAAGCGTGAAACGTCACATATGCATTCGCAGGAACGTATGCGAGTCAGCGCGCGGCGAAGTTGGCCCTGGAAGGTGACATCGATCACGCGCGAGAAATCACCGCAGCTCATGAGCAACTGCTATTCCGCGGAATGTGAGAATGCTGTGTCTGTTATTTTTAAGCTTCCTTGTACTTCGATATCCTATTGCGTGTAGACTTCCTCTGCGGTGACGCTCTGCGAAAATTGCGTTCAGCGGTTTGTTTGAAACTATAGGGGCCGCACGTGTAAAGAACTTGATGTCGAGTGCCATTCGGAGCATGTGCTCTACCAGTTGAGGAGGCAGTAGTTCATACAGGGGTGCGGTCAGTCTACCAACCAAGCGATCTGACGTCTTTGGGTTGTGGAGTCGGTGCAGAGCAGTACAAAGGATCTTACCATCACTTCACAGCTTTTCAGAAACATCCTAACTTTGATTACATTCATATATAGAACAAAATCACCAATACACGTGAACGTGAAGCCAGAAGACGTAGCGTAAAACGGTTGGGAATATAATAGGCTGGAACAAAAGTGTCGTGCATTTACAGACACGACCAGAAAAAAACGACCAATCGTTGTGATGTACAGTAGGTAACAGATTGCACATCCACTGTTATCTAGTAACAAGCATATTGCATCGAATCACGAATAGAATTTGCTAGAAATAACTTGTTGCAAAAGTTTTATTTCTTTTCCATCCTTTTTTTACTAACTTCATTTTGTTGTTTGTTTCGACGTACTCCTGACATATTTAATTAAATATGACGCATCGTTGATCCGCCTACACCGGGTGGATGATAACTTGTTTGTGATCGGTGCTTCGCATCACGACCAGGGGCTGACGTGACGCAAGCTTGCAAACGTGGGTCGAAAGAAATCTAAGGTCACAGCAGGGATAGGCGTCCTGCTTCACCAAAAATAAATGACCCTGCGATGACACAAAAGTGCACGGATCACAGCTGCTCTTAGCTGTTCCCACCGGTAGTCAAGACGTGCTTTTGTGTTTCAATACAATGTGTGAATGCCAGCGTTGTCTGCACCACGCGCTTCATAGCGGAGATATGATCTTTTCGCTGTCTTATTTTCTGTCAGCTTACACAATGGGAAAAGGCGTTGTTGTTCTAAGCCAGTGGTTCCCAACCTTTTTCTGATCGCGTACCATTTGTATGTCCCGTACTGTCATCGCGTACTACCTTGTTCCAGAAAACTCCATCTACCAAATATCATTCGATCAAAGGTCTGGAAAACCAGAATTGATACAAATGCAACGTGAACAAAATGGCTGTGAGAAATTTTAATGGCCATTTTTAGAAAACAGCATAGGAAGTACACAAAAATGCAGAAATTTATTTACTGAACACAATAAGTAAAAACTGTATATGTGAATTATATTTTTTTGTAAAGAAAAACAGAACTTAGGCCGATTCGGGTACCATCTTGAAGGCCTTCGCGTCCCACCGCTGTTCTAAGCCCTTGTTGAACCCGTGCAACCCTGAGTGTGGCGCAGTCACCACAAACGCCAAGTCAGGAGTGGAGCAAAATTTACCAGGAAACAGTAACAGCAACTAACGCCAAAGCACTGCAGTGCTGCAGTTCTGCACACGTTAACGTCACTGTTGTCCAGCGTGTGGTATGGCACTCACACACGTATTCATTCTTTGACCGGTGGAGGTGAAAAATTGCGCAAAGGCAAGTCGGCCGGCGAAGTCCACTGTCTCTGTGATGAAGAGAAAGTGAAGATCCAACGCTGCAAAGCCGNCCGTATCAAAATGTGTGGAGTAATCGTGAACGACAAATCTGGAGGGAAGCACAGCCAAATCACGGGGACACCCAAGCNACCTCTGTGCCTGTAGTTGCCAGACATCTGGAATTCCCGCTTTGCTTTCAGGAGTCTGTTGTTTTGCCAGTTCCCTCTTCATCTGGGATTCTTATCCATATGGGGTGTCAGTAAAATTGGAAAATGAGGTTCTGTTCGCAGGGTCCCGACATGGGGAAATACCGCTCCGGGGCGAGTCGAGAAGTGCCGCCACCTTCCACATCTGATGGTCACTATCACGATTCACATGTAACCTGAGAACGAATGTGTGAAAGCGGTTGAATCAGATCATTCTTTCAACAGCATTGAATTTTTTTCAAGAGTAAGATCATACAACCACAGAATCAAACGTAACAAGAATCGAACACTTAAAGTAACATTTTCCTGGCCTTTTCCACAGCAAAGTTGCTGACCAGTTTGGGGAAATCCGCTCTCTCCAACTCGTGATGCTCGATGCTCAGGAGAGCAAGGTTCGTTAGTCTCTCCTGTCGCATCGTACTTCTCAAATATGTCTTGATGAGCTTCAGTTTGCTGAAGCTCCTTTCACATCCGGCGATGGAGCTGCCTGTGGTAATGAGAAGTTCGATGGCGACTTTCATGTTGTCAAAGGCGTCTCTGTATTTTCCCATCAACATGAGAAGGTCTATAGCCGATGATGGGACTTCTTTCTGTCGCAGCACATACTTGAGATCATCCACCTCCCTCACAAGCTCTGCTCCGTCGAAGTCCCATCAGTATTTGTCGCTCAAGTGCTTGGACGCTTCCTTAGAACTTCTTCTTGAGAAACCTTGGTCAATTCGGACGGCCGAAGGAAAATACCGAACCGATTGTTGATTTCCTTCAACCTTTCAGATCTTAATGCAATTTCCTCTTTAAGGGTTTCAAGAGCTTCCAAAAGTTTCTTTTTCACATCTTCTCGTGTGAGAGGCTCATCTAAGGCTTTCTCACCAGTCATTCGTTTCTTTCGCCGCACCCGTTCCTCAATTATTTCGATTCCCCAAAGATCGCAGAGTTCTTGGCTTGAACTGATGGCGTCCATTGGGATGTCTGCACTTTTCTTCTCGATCCAGAGCTGAAGGTTTGTGAGCTCGTCATGTGCTTCAGTGAAGGTGATGGATGATGACTGAAGCCGTACTTGAACAACGTTGATCTTGCGGAGAACGGCGTTCCAGAAATGCCAATAGGCCAGAAATTCAAATGTCAGCATGACGTTCAACAACGTCTCAGCTTTAGAACGTGTGTCCGCTGTGAAGTCAGTTGAGGTTGAAAGTTCCTCCGACGTTGCAAAGATGGCGTCCAGCTCAAGCACCACCGCGCGAACAGCCTCTGCTCGAGAGCTCCAACGAGAATCGGTACTTCCCTTAACAGACAGCACAGCCGTTAATGTTTTCAGGGCATTCCACCGTTGAGTATTTCGCGAAAAGAACTCGAACAGTGCCTTCAGTTTGTCGAAAAAGGTCACAGATGATGTGTCGCACTCGACGGCGTGAACACCGGCAAGGTTCAAGCTGTGGTTATCACAATTAATGAACACTAGTTTTTCATTCAACTCACAAAGTCTCTTCTGAACGCCTGTTTTCGCACCCACCATCACACTTGCGTTGTCGAATGAGATTGCCCTGCAGTCCTCCAACTTCAGTCCAAGTTTCTTCGCTACATCCAAGATTCCAGACACAGTTGACTGTGCGGCTTTTCCGTCCATTTAAAAAAATCCGAGTAACTCTGCGTCACATCCCCCACTGTCACGTGCCGGATGACGAGAGCGTGCTGGTCGCGATGTGAGATATATGGGGTTGAGTCGCACACGAGTCCAAAGTACTTCCCTTCCTCAATCGCTCGAACGAGATTTTGACGAACTTCATCAGCAAGAAGTGCAATGAATTTGTTTTGGGTTCTGTCGGAAAGGTAAGTCGCGCTTTCTCTACCACCAGACTTTTTCAGATGGACTTTAAGAATTGGATCGAACTCAGCGATGAGCTTGACGCAGCCGAGGAAGTTACCTTGGCCTTTATGATCATCTACTCAGTCGCTCGATCCTTGAAATACCAGATTCCTCTTTGCCAAGAATTTGATACAAGTCAGTAACGCAGTCAAAATGTGGCGGCCCTTGCTTCGTTCGGTCTCTATTTCTTGAACCAACTTTTGCTTATTTGTTTCTCCTTCACTCAAGCGCATTTCCATTTATTTCCATTCGGCAAACGCGTGCCGATGCCACGATGTTTGCTCGTGTGAGACAACAGGGCTGCTGTCTTTCCACTTCCTGAATCCCTGCTTCATTTCAACCAATGACACACTGTTGGCAGGAGTCTTGCTGAAGAGTATGCATAGAATGCAACAAACAGTTTCAGTCTTCGGGAGTAAGCAATCCAACTCCGATTCTGTTTCCTACCATCAGGAAGAGTTTTAGAAAACCACGCTGAGATCATCCAGCGTCCCTTTTTGTCCTTGGTGAAAGGATCGTTCTTGTTCTGGAAGTGATCGCTTCCCTTCTTCACTATTTTCTCGCGCAAATGTCGTCGATTCTCGTCTTCGCTTCCGAACGGGTAACAACCAAAGTCACCGGCCAAACCGGGACGTATGGTAGGTCCAACTTTAACCCAAATCTAAAACATAAGCCTAAATCTAACTTGAGGTTCATTCGTGAAAGGCCATTTGCTATTTCTTCTTTTCACCAAAAGTGTCGCTCCGGGTCATTGCCCCCCCCCGGCCCCCCCTTGTCGGGGCCCTGTGTTCGTTTTGTCCTGTACACGTAACTTTAAAAACAGTTAAAACTTCGACCACGTTTTGTGAAGTTCATTGCATTGGAGTAACCTCAACCGACTGCGCAGCGCAAGTGATTTTACAAAGACACCGCCTGTGCAAGGCTGATACCGAACTGATCATAGTCCGCACTCGCAAGAACGCGAATAGACACGCCAGCTTGTCAGGGTGTAGTTTCCGCACTCAGTCTGGTCTGATTATTCGAGTGTCTGTGTCATAAGATGTTTTTGAAATACTTGTGTCGTGCGAAAGATTTTTAAACGGTTTTCACATGCATGTGTTTTTACCGAAATGATGTGCAATTGCCTGCGTGGAAAAGCGGTTTGTTCCGTTGTTGAGCCGCACCGGCAGAAAGTGCGTGGCGACAATTAAGTTCTCATGAGCTGTTGCACTGTTAAAGTATGTTTGTAAATGTGCTCGTTTCTAGACGGCGTTGCGTTACCAGAAGGAAAACATTCCCCTTTTAAGTTAATGCTATGTTTATTGACAGGAGCCTGAGGTCGGAGATGTCGGATGCGGCCAGTGTCGCTGCTGAAGAAAAGATATACGAGAGCGTGTCGAAACGAGTGGGAGCAATAAGGCAGGAACTGGCCAAGGTTCGGTTCATGTGCTTCCATCTTTGATGTGGCCATCGTTCGCAGATTCGTGATCTGCCGACAAAAACCCATTCAGTAGCGAAACAAGATATTTTCTTTCGTGTTAGGTCACGCTCGTTACCTTGGTGCATTTGCTTATCTTGTTCGTACTCGGAAGTTATGTAGAGGTGTTAATCTTCTGTGACTTCATCTGCGACAAATGCTGAGCAAGTCGGGATTACCGATCAGCTTATAACAATATCAAACATGCAGGTTGACGCGTCAAATGGTTCAAGTGGCGACCGCTCCACTGTGGGCGTGGTCGAAAGCGGTGTTTATCATGAAGGGACCTTCGACGAGGCTGAAGCCAATCGCAACGTGAGTGTTTTAGTTGCTTTAGTTGCACTGCAGCTGTATATATTTTTACCCTTGTCTACGAGTCGATTGGCGTGGGGGACATGCGGTGGTCGTCAAGTCGATCGTTATTTGCTGACGCAGTTTTTTTAAGGTGTTTTAGGGAAACCGATTCGGACCCCTAGAATTTTAAATCAGGTCCCTAGAATCAGAGGATATTTTCATCGGGTCCCTGCAGGTCCATACTGGGTACCCAACATTTTCCTTTAAAAAAACCTTGCTCATGTTTGACTGTTGTTTCCAACAAACTTGTCTAACTGTTGAGTTTCTCAAGTGCAGTTGATACTCGCATACCCTCGATTGATAAGTGAAGTGTTTCTTTCGATATTGAGCGTTGAACACAGCCTGTGTGTATTTGTTGTTATTATATAAAATTAACATAGACAAGGTCGTAGCGGCATGTTGTAGAGTGCACGTTCAAATGCCTGGTTCAAACAGCACGCGGGCAGTAACCTCAACGATGCCTGCTCTACAGAACCCCCCGGATCTTCCTCCTCGGCCTTCCAAAAACCGAACTTCAAAGTTCTCCAAGAAGCAGGCGCCCTTGTCTGCTGCCTCGATCGACGCCATGTTGGCCAAACTGCCGTCCATACCGAAGGGCTCGCTTACTAGAAAGTCTAAGGTCAGTTGCTGCTTAACGCGTGTGGGTCACTTGCGCGGCCGTGTTCTGGTGCGAACGTTCTAGAAAGAAGCTACGCCGCGCGTCAAGCGCAATTTCAGTTCGAAAGCCACTTTTGCATGGCTCGAAGATCACGAGTGACGATCCTCTTCTCTTCCTTCTCTTCAGGCTGCTTTACGTCAGAGCCATGGCGAACTGGGCCGCGGCAAACCTGTCCACACACACTGGGAAGTGCGTTTGGTCGCGCCTCGTTTAAATGAAGTTGTATTGCGCTCTGCTGTTCAATCACTGTAAGGGATTTGCGGAATATGACGTGGGTACGTCGTGCGCTGCTTTATCAGATTGCGTTTCAGTAGCTGCTGGATCATACAAAATTAATCAGAATGCAACATGCGTATGACTCAAGCTTACGTAAGTTCTGGCATAACGTGGATTGGTAGACCCAACTGCATTCTCGTAGTCGATGCTGCTTTTCATAAAAACGTGCTTTATCAATGTAAGGCTATCACGCAAACATAAACGCACTTTGCTCAAAACTGCATTTTCTGAACGAACGCCTGGCATTCTTCATTTTTCCTTCTCCCCGGGTTTGTGCAAGCTTAACTTGCTGAGACTGGGTGGCGCATACATAAGCTGAATCAGTGTGTAAATTCGTGCTTGTGGAACAAACAACCCTCAAGAGCAGAAGCTTTGTTCAAACCCACTATAATACCTCCGCGTAAATTAACCCTCAGGATTATCTCATACGCTTCTGCTGTTGCGCTTGTCGCGTACTTTTTGGAATTAGGTTCTGTGTTATGGTGCCGCACCGCAAAACGTTTTCAAAAAATTGGGAAAATTGTTCGTCGGGAAGTTTTTATGCAAACTGAAGATGTCGGACTTGAAACGAGTCTCTCAAACTCGTTTCGCTTCTCGGGAAACCTCGTTGACCGCAAAGTCTGTTGCACTGAAATCTGATCGAAGCGAGTGGATTAATAGCGCGAAGGGGTTAAGACTTTGGGGATTTGGGCACTGGCAGTCAAACCACTAAGCATCGCACATCTAATATCGGCCATATACGGTCTTGGTCGCTTCAACCACTTGTAAACAAAGGATCTCTTTAAACGCATGCGTCTGGCGAGGCACGCCGGTAAAAATACGTCGCACGAAAAGTTTTGGTAAACGGTTGAACACCAGGGAGCGCTCGAGCTTTCTTCCCGAAACCGTAACATTTGCTGGCTAGTTGGAAATGTCGCTCAAGACGGTCGTTATCAGGCGGTGAAAGACCACTTTCAGAGTCCCTTGACGTTCCAGTTAAGCCAGTTAAGCCAGGTCGGCCGGTGTTCACAGCACCGTGAAGCAGCCGGTCACCCGTGTCGTGACGAAAGATCCGACACGTCGAAGTTCCTGGTCGCGCGGTCAGCGATGCGTGACGCAATGCATCTGCAGTCCTTTGAAAAAAACACAGTTCCGCTTTGCTCGCCTGGTATGCCGTGCAAACGCGAGGCTGGTGTCGAGTTACCCGGGAGAGCGATTCGAAGCAAGAACAACAGCTCAACTTAACGAAAATCGTTGACCCGCTGAGAACAGCCGGCTGCGCGGGCTGCACTTGGGACGGTTTTTCGCTGCATGCGCGGACGTTTGCAGCTGGCGCCGGCAACGCCCTGCTTTCGACTGATACTGGCGCGCACGGTCCCGGTTCTGAGTGTGATGCTGTGGTTTCCGCATTCAGAAAGTGAAAACGCTGCCTTCCGCATTGCAGGGTTAATCGGCACGGGACTGTTTAACTGGTTTGGATGGCGCAGTGCAATTTAATGCAATTACGTTTAAACTGTCATCGCCAATGTCAAAGAATTCCCACCCGATGTTTGTTGTGTTGGGACGCACGCTGATGAACATCCATGATGAAGCAAAATTTGGCAAGCGCAATGTAAACTGTGGCCGTGGAAACTGATATGGATTTTCCTATCGCAACACTGCTCCTGCAAACACTGATTTTCACATGCAGTGCGCTGAAGAAGCCTGTACTTAGTCGGTCCTGCCCGTTTCCGTCGGCGTAGTAATCATGCACGGCAGTGTCGGAAAACCTAAAATTTATTTTAGGAAGACCGCCAGCACCACGAAAGCCTCAAGTTGACGTGCTTGCGGAAAATGTTTCGAATGCCGCTGCCCTGAAGCTATTGCAAAGATCTTCTTGCAGTATTTGCACGCGGATTTTTCCCTGCCGAAAGATTCAGGTTGTTTCATTCAGCACGAAACGGAAATGTTCCTGCATTTCCCACAAATACAAGATTCCCTGTGCCGTGCCCGATCATCGTTCACATCAAAGGCGATGCCGCGCGCTCGCTCATCAATCGTGAGTCCTACTGACGTATTTTGTGCTTTCTCGAAAATTACACCTATTTGCGGAAGCAAGGTGCCGTTAATTCACACTAAATCGTTTTCCAGCATCGTTGTCAGCCGGTCACACATGCTGCTTACAACCCACCCGAACAGCAGAAGCTTCCCAACTTGAAAGCTCAATCGTTGTGCGAGAGCTCGTACCATGTCACACATCATCGATGCCGCCAGCCGTGACTTCCAGCCCAAACTCCTGCTTGGCTCTCTACCCACCGCTGTGCAGTGGTTCGTGAAATTGCTTACCGTAATCTCTGTTTTCGTGTCGTTCAACGACCGAAGGCCACAAACCTTTATTTACGCCGAACAACATCGGGAAATTTTATGACGCGTTGCTGTAGCGTATAGCCCCCTCGAAGAACGGGACGGTAAACCCCTAGCTTGCTCAAAACAGACTTCGATTGAATGGTTTTTTTTCGCAGCCAACGAACAGAAGCGTCTCCCGGGGGGATCCAAACAACGGTAGGTGGCGTTTTGGGGCAGACGTCGTCAACACGAAACTTGATTCTCCTGAAATATGTCGGCGATAAGTTGTCTGTTGTTGCTGTGTTCAGAGGCGCTTTATCTTCCGCAGCGAGGTCTGGCGGTCGTTTCGCCGGCTTGGCGTTATCGACTTCGTAAACAACGTCTTCTCGCGCTGGAAAGCAAATGCGAGACGGGAACTCGCACGTTCTCGATTTTTTTTCGGGTTTTAGTGAACCGCACAAACAAACAGGTGCTAAAATCCACAACCTATTCATCTGGCAGCAGTTTGAGATCTACTGCAGCGTCGTGCGTGGATAAAGTTTCCTCAGTTCACGTGACCTGCGTGCATCAGTCGTGCTGCTTTTCTCCAGTTTTCACGATGTGTCCACTATCACTCCTCAGTAAACGGCGCGGTGGTTGACTGCAGGTTGTTAGCTTTTGCGAGTCTTACAACCGAGTGACTAACATCACATCGACTTTCCGCTGACACGCTGATGCGCTGACGTTGGCTCCACTTTGACCTTTCTATCCCTTCTCCCCAGACAAGATTACGTGATTGTGCGGACATGGGAATGGCCGGTTGATTTTCCAAAAGAGTGCAGTAGAAATGTCAGAAGATTTTTGAAAGAATAGTCATTTTGGGTTTGTCGTACGTGCAGACTAGATGCTCCATAATTCTTGCCAGTTGACGTCACTCATCTGCTCCCCGCAAATTCCTCGCTCACTCATGACCGCATACCTTGCGAGCCCTAAGACGAGGGATTGTGTGATGAACGGTATTTACCTGATCGCGACGAAAGTAAAGTTTTGCTTCGAATGTCGACCTGGAAATTCTCCTCTTCGCCCAACAACAACCAGCGATCGTCACGCGCAATCGATCATGTTTAAACGCTGTGTCTGACGTGAGCGCCCGATCTTACGCATCTGCATTGTTGGGAGGCGGCGCGAGAAGCTGCTTCGTCCTCTTCTTGCTTTGAAAGTCGTACCCGCTCTGTTTCCGTCGCCCGCGCGACAAGCGCACGGGCATTTTCGCGACAGTATTGATGCAACCTGCGTTTTTTCCGTCTGTAATTTTCCTCAAACACGTGGGCGTCGCTGCGTCTAGCTGTGCGATCTCTTTTCACCGATTGCGCAAATGTTGAAAACGAAGAACTTACTGGACACGATGAAAGCAAACATCAACTCTTTTGGGATGGAGAGCAAAGGTTTTGAGGATGTGTTTGACTTCCAACTAATGTACTGTATTTTCTCCTTGCGTAATTCGCGGAAGGGTTGTTTTTCATATTCGTACAATGTGTACGAATTGAAACGTGGACTTGATCAGCACCAGAGCAGCAGATGAACCAAGTGAAATCAACTCTTTAAGAACTGAAATGAACAAATTCTGAAATAACTATCTAATAAAGGAAATAAAATAAACTCTTGAAACAAGCACCTGAAATCAACTCTTAATTAGTAACAGCATTAATCTGCAAGTGGAGTGCCAGATCTACGTTCGAACACCTGAACACGGAGAAGACATTGCTAACGAGAAACTGTGCGCTCCATATGTGTTGACTTTAGTTTTGTGGTTGCTCGCAACTTGATTGGATGCGAGCTCAGCACATCACAAACGTGGTGGCGTCGTCGCATCGCATGCCTCAGAAGCTGAAGTTGGCAGCATTTGTGGCGATTCGCCCATTCAACTGCTACAATAAATTAGGTATTCGTAAATCGAGCCTGTGCCGCATCGTTTAAGACTCATGCTCGTGAATTGACAGTTCCTAGGGATTCGCTGTCGTCACAGCCACGTTACGACGCCAACGCACGACCGTCACGAGACAAATTTCAGTAAATTTTCCTGTTATTTTAGTCACAACCTGGCCTTTCACGCTGCTTTAAAGCATTGTTTTCCCGTCTGCTCCAGCCGTAGACAATGTACGTGACAAACAGCGTTGCGAGGCTTGACCGGCTTTCAGTGTTGTCGAGATGGTCGAACGCGTTTAAATGATGCTGTGGGGATCAAAATATTCGTGTGGCCCAAGTCAGGAACCCCAAGTCTAGCGTGTCATCCCGAAAAAGCGATAATAGCCAATAACAGGAAGCGTAAGAGATTGGGTGACGTTTGTTCATTTATGCTTACTTTTGCGCGCCTTTCACATAACGGAACGCACTTGCGTCACAACACCCGTCGCGAATCTGCGTGTGTTGTCAAAAATGGCGGGTGCCGCAGCGTAAATGCTTCAATTCTTCTTTATCTCTATGATTCTTGAGCAGTTGTGATGACATGTGCGAACAAATTATGAAGGGTTTACAAAAATCGCCAAGTCGCTTCACCTGGAGCGGTGATTTTCTCGATCCCCTGGGGGCGATATTGAACAATCAGGGGCGAAAAAATCGAGAGGGCATTAAACTACAAAGGGGGGCGAAAACGACTGTTTGATTAACTTCAACTTCTTCATTGTTCGAGCCTGTTGTTGCAATCCACTGCTTGGCCGCACCAGATCTCGGGACAGGTGTTGAGCAGCCATTCAGTTGTCTCGTCATCCAGAACGGTCAGACCATGCGCTCCATAGGGACGTAGATGGATCGGCAAGTGAAGGACAACATATTCAACGGTCTGTTCCTCTGCGCTACACTGACAAGCCGCAGAACGGACCATACCTCATTTGTACAAGCACGAGCGGAAACGTCCGACACCGGTGCGGAGGCGGTTAAGTCTGACCCAAACTGTTCTTGGCAGGGCCATTCCAGTAGGTTGGTTGCCGATATCGGGGATGAAAGTACGGAGTCTCGTAGTGTTCTCCAATCACTCCGCGTTCCATTGGTGACCCGCCCAGAGCGCCGCACTTTTGTTGTTGTCGTCAGATGAATTAGCTTCAACAGGCTCCAATCATAACAAACTCGACACGAATGACAGTGCGTCGCTGCGGTCGGGAAAAGTGCGATTTGTGCAGAATAGGCGACTTCGAAATGAAACCGTTTTTGCAATCAATCTTTCAACAGATACTCGAGCATCAGGTGTTTTTAATGTTGCGGGGAACTTTCTTGAGAAAAAGAAATCCCAATGAGGAATATACTGCGTTGTGGGGCAGATCATGTACTACTATCTGTGCTTGGGAAGCATCGAGGATTCGATGCATTTCAGTTACTTATGAAAACGTAAATTCCGTGACTGGCTCGTGATCATTTCGTAATTCGCATGCAGCATTTGGTAGCGCGGCATCTCAGTGCTGAACTATCACCCTCCGAGTGTTGCGATAAAATTTCACAACAACGTAAAAGCTCATACTCTCACGATAGACTGCTCTGCTCCGTTTGCATTAAAAGCGACGAAGATTTTGAACGTCTTTTACTTCATACCACAGTACGATGGCTTTCAAAGGGCGCTTGCCTGAGTCGCTTCTCTGCTCTTTAATGATTCAGTTGTTGAACTTCTCGCTGGCATTGACGATCAATTGGTTGAAGCAGTGAGACCATTGAAAAATGATGTTGCTTATCCAGCTGATATTCTCAAGCCATGAATGAAGTAAACAAGGAATTCAGGACGAAAAGATCACTCTTGTCAGGTGCAATGGTGTTATCATCTCATTTGCAAACAAAATAAGGGTCGAAACACTCTTACACAATTCCCAGATCTTTGTGAAAATATGTTGCTGAAGAAGAAATGTTGAAACACTGATACGCGCTTCGATACCCAGGTGAAAGATATGAAAATACGCTTTTCAGATATTGTTTACCTCAGTGTTCCAAGCTGGGTAGTTGGTCATTTTCTGCACAACCTGCTTACTTGGAAGTTGAAGTTCAAAACCAGTTCATCGACTTGCAAATAGGTTGCGAATCCAAAATGCTCTTTCAAGAAGAACGATACGATTTGTGTCTGTTTGTTGACAGATATCATTCCTCTGGAGGGAAACCAGAATGTGGTTTTTATCATTTCCGATCCCACATCATATTTGGCTGAAAAAGGGTTGGCAGCTGTGACCACCATGCTTTCAAAGCAAAGAAATCCTTTATCAATTGAAAAGTGTTTACGATTGTGCCTTACGAAAATGTCTCTTAAAATTGCAAAGATTGTGAAGGTGACCATTCACACTCAGACTGAGCACATAGCTCTCATACATAGAGTTCATATCTTTTAATTAAAATATATTTGAAAACTANTTGTGTTTGCTTCATATGACGCTGGAGGCGCTAACGGCGTGTAGAAAACAAAATGTTGGTGATTCGACAAAAAAGTTAAGAACGACNGTTTAGGATTGCATCGTAACGTGAAATACGCAGCGAGTCAGTGTTTCATGTGAANCCTCAAGATTAGCAACNTATGCAGAGAACAAAGAGGTNTATTGTCTTCAAGCTAACTAAAAACAGCGCGTTTTGGAGGAAAATCTGCATCGCATTCACAACATTTTTCGTTGCCATTGCAAACGAAGTATGCAGATAGTTGGATGTTCCCCGGTGATCGGTGTAAGACTTTTTTTTCCAAATAGAGCTTTCAGCCTCCGGACCTCTCCCACCCGGTCTAGTAGTTCGCAGGCTTGCAGTCGGCAAATGCTCATTGAACCAAGCGTCATGCTTTGCAAAAGGCATTGTTTTAGAAGCCTCGCAGGAGACGCGCCCCACATCGCGCTTGGGTGCACTGATTGGGCTTCTCGCCGAATTTTTGCGCGATGGCGTCATTGTCGCTCGTTCGTTTTCTTGACTTGACCGCGTGACTCAAATGCCTTCGAAATTTTTCTCCCGCTTAAACTTTTTTGGGGTTGCAAGTTTGGCATCTCTAGAATTTGAAGCGAGCAAACAGAACTTGAAAAATTGGGGAGAAAGAAGAAGCAAAAACTCGGATTGTTGCGGCGTGTTCAGCATCACAGCTCGCATAGCCACGAAGTGTAACTTTGCACAAGTTGTTTTTGACGAAATATGTGCACCTTGCAAATACAGTATGTTCCATCAATCTCTGGCGATGCGAAATGCATGTTAAAATTTGTTTCCCAAAAAAGGTTTGAAAAAGAAGACTCGACGCCGTTGTTAGGTCCCGTTTCAGTTCTTTCGACACTTCGTTATCACCTGAGAGTAATCGCTGTTTCGGAAACGGGTGGATATCGTGGTGTTCACCGGAATTGGCAAGCGCCGGCTCCTTGAAAAAAGACCGCCGGTCAACTTCGCATAGTTAGCGCGCTTTTCTGGAATTCGTTACCGTTGCGGTTAAAGCTCGCTACACCTAGCCATGTAGTCTACCCACTGCAGTGGGATCAGAACTTTTTATCATCATTTTTTTTGGATCTATTAGTTTGGAAAAATAATTTTCCAGACTTGATCTTTTGCCATACATCTTCATAATATTTCATTCAAGATTGATATAACTTTATTTATATTGTCTTGAATGTTACAGTGCCTGTATTTGACCTGGGTAGGTCATACGGAAATGTTAGGCCAGGAAAAAGTCTGGACAATGTCTGGAAAAGGTCTTGAAAAAGTCTGGAAATTTGTTTTCAAAATTGCGTAGGAACCCCGTCTCCATGACGTGGTGACGTTTATGCAAGAGATCACATTTCCAGTTTCCTGCGGCGCTGACTTCGCCACACGATCAGTTGCATTGCGAAAACTACGAAATGGTCGACATGGTTGGAATTCTAGTTTTCGGTTTAAATTCATTCATTTATTTTTGCAGTTTGAACCGTTTTCCTGCGTGGCATTTGATTTCAAGCGAAGCGCCCTGTCGTTTGTGTAATTAATATTGCTTTTTTTCAAGGCAAGAAAATTGCCAAAAGGTTAAATGTTTATTTTATGCTATCGGCAGCGGGTTTGCTCGCAGACCAATGGCTACACGGACAAACTTTCATAGATCTGAAATTTCGCAGCGAGATTTCTTTCAGTTCCTGCGCATCTGTGTTATTTTGTTAGAACAAGAAGAAAGTTGCGATGGAGTACAAGGACGAAACTGCTCAAAAGATGTTTTCGTTTTCGAAAGTGAGCACTGGGAAGATTGCTGCGGCCTTCAGCTCCTGACATGCGCCAGCTGACAGCCACGACCTCGTCGTCGCCTTCGCAGTGAATTATTTTCGCCTGTTTCTTCTTTTTAACGCATGTATTCTGTGAAAACTTCGTTCAAATCACGACCCATTTCCTTGCGGACCTTTGTAAAATCTTCCATCGTGTTGTAAGTAAACGCAATCAGCCCATTGTGAACGGCGGTGCTTACTATTTGCGGTTCAGGCCAATTCGCCATCATCACGCAGTGGTTTCGGACTTTCCGGTTTGTCCACGAAATGCAACAGGACTCACTCGTTCAGCACCCTGCAATCAGTTCAATCACACTCAACGTGGCCCGGTATGCACGGTGCTTTGATACGATACCTTCCGTGTCTTTTTCTATTTGTACATCGCAAGTGCCTGACTTTTCCACAAGCAACGCTTCCCGTTCCTTCGCGCAGTTTCTCACGACGTTCATTTCTTTGCACTGATTCCCTCTTTTGAGGTGTGAGACCTTTTCTCGTCAGTTCATTCCTTTGAACGTTCACTGTTGTCCGCCGACGTCCAGCCCTGGCCATTGCGTTTCGTAGTGGGACGATGTCCGTTTATCTGTGTGCGTTTTATTAAAGCTTGGATCACTAGCATCACGTACAAAAACTCTACCTTCCTGCTTGCAGCGTGGAGCGAACACAAGTGCTATGCCGAAACACATTTAGCGCTGTGGAGTTAGTTCTAACGGCTGGAGCGGAGTTTGACCAACTAATGACTCGTTTTAATTGATGCTTTGCGTGTTTTCGACCCGGCCCCCCTACAGCGAAGCGGTCGCTTACATTTTTTTAAAAAGCGCGGCCGAATTGATGTCCAACGAGCAGTGAAACTTGGAGCGGCTAGCGGACTACTTNAAAACTGCCTTGTTTTCACCGAAAAGAGACGAGTGCCTGGATTGCTTGTTTTGGCTGAACGATCATGTTTGCAACCGGTACCCCTTACGGCTATACTTCCNAAACCGCTCCTTCGCCCGAGAGTNGAGGCCGCATTTGACCTCGAGCAAATGACCTCAAAATATGTGTCCGCATTGTACACATTGCCCTGTGCCTGCCAGCAACTGAAATCGTCGAACTCATTATCTTCCCGAGACCTAGGTGTTTATTGCTTGATATTGTTAAAGATTTCGACCCAACTGAAACGAACAAAGCATGGGTAGGTTTTGGTTCAATGTTACCGTACGGCATCTGTTGTTCCAGTGCTTTACATCTTCGAATCGCAAACATGACATCGCGCCAGAGTGGAGAATTTCGAACAAAAATACTAAAATAACTTAACGATGCTGTGCATCTGACCCTTTATTTGGTCAAACTATTGATTGAACCGCGCCTTCGTGTCAGGTTTGTGGTGGTTTATTGTACAGAACGCCTATTTGAAGAACTCGGTGCAATCTCTGACCATCATTTCAGTAAATTCAAGCTTCTAAAAATGCGTACGTGAGCCAACCGTTGATGTTCCCTTTCGTCGGTGATTGTCACTTCTTAGGAATGTCGCGCTCTTCCATGTTGCTTGAATCTCTCACTTGACTGATTCCAGGCACTGGATGCTGAAAAAAACGCTACATAGCCCGGCTGGCCCGCTTCTGAGCGTTTCGCTACAGGGCTTTGCTCCTTATTCTCCTGTAGCATGTGAACGTGACAAGGGCAAGGCAGTTCTGCTCAGTCGCCTGCTTCCTTGCACTTAGCTTTTACTTGATGCACGGTACTCAGCGAAGCGTGTCGTGGGTCTGACCTGACCAAGGCGCAACACACCGGCGAGTTCTGGTCTATTGCTTCATTGAACCCATTACAGGTGGCGGTCGAGCTTGCGCTCGGCTCTTTTCGAGGCAGACAGTTTTGCAAAGACCTGTAGAGACGCTTTGATGATTTGCTGTTTTTTTCCGTGCTTTTGACCACAGTGACATGAACACAGAACACTTACTGTCGTGTGGTTTCTTTGAACTAGGCATACTATGACATTTTGATCCAATGTGCTCCGATGCAAGTAGTTCTGTTTCATTTTCTTTAACATTTTCGACCTTTTTGCAAATTGCAAGTGTGTTAAATTATGCTTTACGGTTCAGTAGTGACGCTGTTTTCCTGTAGACATTCGTGTCTAATCTGAGATCTGGTTGTGCCTCTTGAAAGTGGTCCCTGTTTTGGTGCAAACAACGCTTCTTGTGAGTTACTTTTATCACATTTACGAATGTCGTGAGAAAACGTGACCAGTGCGGACATGATGAAGATCGTGCGTCAGTAAAGTTTTCTGGAGGTTTACTTAATAGTGAGGATTTTCTAGCTGCTTGTGGTATGCAAACTTTGCGCAACTTGTTGCATGTCTATCGTTTCATAGTTAAGAATGAGTGTCTATAAATTGCCGACCACCCGAACTCAAAAGTTCTGTTAATTAAACGACAGCAAACTGCTGTTTAATGTTTTTTTCTGCTGTTGTTTTTAATTTAATGTTTTTTTTTCTGCTGAGAATTTAGCCTGGGCAGCTGTCGTGTCTGTTGCTTTCTTTCTTTGCCTCCCAATGTTACTTCGATTGTAAAAAGATGAGAAGAGATTAAACTCCCGAGGAGAAATTCTACGTTTACTGCTTCATTTTTTTTCATTGGGGTGGTAAAGGGTTACTGTACATGTGCAAATCTTTCAGTTCAGCACTCGTATGATTTGAAACCCAGGGTTAAGCCGCATCTGCATTATTTATTGTTGTTTGTATGTGAAATAAATAGCTTCTTCCCGACGTTTGAAAAATGACTTGCAAAGATCGACAATCAGAGTTTGCACCAACCCGTGGCCTGTTGGTAAGTGCGTCGGCTTCGGTGATGAGTCTTGAAGGCAAGAAAAGCAGTCAACGTCACCAGACCTTGTAAAAACTCAAGACGTGGAGCTATAAGGCTCTCACCTTG
>JGI24158J21664_10004135_pt1 | contig 18560 bp, 15 predicted proteins | sample Ectturendosymbi3_FD_21664 | JGI IMG/M metagenome (IMG submission 21664)
AATAGAAGTTATTTGATCATTATCTACAATTTGTTAATGAGCACAAAGATTTGTTTTGTATTAAAATGTGTTTTTTTTAAGTATGCAAAGTGTGTTTTTGTACAGCCCAACTACCATCACACACTATTTTTTTTCAACTGTTGAGAACAAAAATTTGTTAACACTTTGGCGTCCGGCTGCTTTCAGGTAAAGCGGGATTTTCGGAAAAAGGGATTTTCGGAAAAAAAAGCGCCTAAAGGGATTTTCGGAAAAGGGATTTTCAGAAAAGGGATTTTCGCCTAAAGGGCCTTAAGGGATTTTCGCCTAAAGGGATTTTTCGAAAAGGGATTTTCGGAAAAAAAAACGCCTAAACGCATGTGGCTTTACATGGGAATATCTCTGCTCCTGTTTGGGTTACGGACTTGGTCGAAGCGTCACAAGATGTGGCAAGTCCTCTAGTCTGCACTCGAAAAAAATTTTTTGCTTGGGGGTGCAGGTTTTTGTGAGTGACGGCATAAGTGAAGGACTTTTAGGCCACCTTGGCCCACTTTGCCTGGCCCTGGGCGCCAACCATTAGGTGGTAGTATTTCGTTGAAGTTTTTACTAAAAACTAGGCTACAATCCAGGTCTTTTGATACTTTGGATGACCTACTAGGGTTTCGGGTTCAAAAGTTTTGATGTAAGTTAGTAAAAATATTTGACTATAATTAGGTAATTAATTAATTTGTTTATTTTAGATCATAACTTTTGAACCAGAAACGCTAGAAAGTTGATCAAAGGCTCAAAAGACTCGCACTCAAGCCTAGTTTCCAATGAAAACTTCAGCGAAACACTTTGGCCTAGTGGTTGGGCCCGAGGCCAGGCAACATGAGCCAAAATGACCCCAAAACTACTTCACTTATGATGTCAGTCACAAAAAATCCGCAACCCCCAACCAAAAAATTTTTTTTGAGTGCAGTTTACTAGACTGGCCAATCCGTTTGAGCCCTTGAACAGCTCTCTAGCGCAATCAGCAGAGGAGCTAGGGCGTTGGTAAGGCAACCAAAAACTGCTGTTTTTTTAGGCCAAAATTGAAGTACGAATATATCGTACGCCAGCTCTCAAAGTGTTAAACAGTATGATTCAACGCTATGTCTTAAATGAGTTTTCTGTCTTGAAAAGCAAAGCAGTACATTTGCAAAATCAAACCATATCAAGTTCCTTTCAGGCTAGCACATAAGTATGTAACATATTTTCTGACAGCAAAACCTCCTGCAACAAAAGCTCAGTAAATCTTTTGTTCTAAAGTTACAAAAGATTGTCTGAAACTGAAACTTCTCCTTTATATTATGTCTTTCTTTGCTGTACTGTAATGATTAGCGCTTGAGCTCTTATCTTTGTAGCCATTTTCATGTCCCTCATAGCTTTGGCAGACCATAGTTGCTCATGGTATATTTGTTTTTTACCATATTGGAGGGTGTTGGAAGACCATTGCTTTTAGTTTATTGGACTATATTTATCAAAACTTCCCAACACATCATTTTTGGCCTTAAAGAATAAACATGGCCCACTTGTGATTTGTTTATCACTGCGTTGGTACATGGTCTTATCTTGCAAAAAAAACAACAATAAGACATCATATACAATGGGCATAACATGTACCATATTGGATGCACAGTTTCTTATCAATCATTTTTTCATATGCCAAATATGTACTTTTCATGATTCATGAAAATATTGCCAACAACTGCAATACTTCTCAGAATAAATCAACTTAAGCTTATTGTCAAAATTCATTTGTATGCTGATTTTAAAGTAATGGTTTTCATGAGCAATAGAGAAATATTTAATTCTGTTTATCTCTTCGTTGTTTCTGATTTGTGCGGTTCTCTACTGTCTGTTAGCAAAGACCAATTCAAAAAATCTTAAATGATCTTAAAAGACTTGGGTGAGTTTCTCGTCTTTTAAAGCCAAAAGTATGTATATTAAGTTATGATCTTTGTAGTTGGGTCTTTTCTAGTTTGCCAACTTAGTTCTTAACTCAGTGTCAAACAAGGATTTTATGAACATTGTATTCAATTTGTAATGCTCTGTTGCACATTCAATAATCTATGTGCTCAAACAATTCTCAGTTTACATGGTTGGCTCTTAAAATTTTTGTTGGATTCTTAGTCAGCTTGTTCTATTGCTGTGATACACAATGCAATCATAATAAAATTGTTTAGTAGTTTTAATTACAGTGTGAGCAGTTTGCATTAGTTCATCTGTTTTTTTACACAAAATTATCCAACATCTAATTAACAGTTTTGCTTGGTGATTGTTCTATTTCAGCATGTTTACATGTGTCACACTCATGTGGATGGATAAATATGTTATTAATAAAATCATTGCACAATGCACATCCTTACCAGGGTGTTTTTAGTCATAGAAATGACATTGTAAGTATGTTTGCAGCCCAAACCGGAAACTGCAATCATGATTGCAATTTCATCAAGAGCCCTATTTGACATGACTAGTGAAAGAAAAGTGTATGATGAGCAAGGGCTTTCTCCATACCTGGAGTACATGATGGAGCATGAAAACACTCCATTAAGACCAGGAAGTGCATTTCCATTTATTCAGGTAAGGGTAAGGCTTAAATAGTATTTATAATAATTGTTGGTGTTTTTCGATAAATTGCGATTTATGTTTTTAGTACCTATAATAAAGTTATTTTGTCAATCAGTTAAATATTGGCAATAGTGCCAGACTATCCCTGTAAACCTGTTTTTATTTTTTAAAATGTTGAGGCAGCTATCACATGTGCTGAGGAAAGCCACAGCATGATTAATTTAAGTGAAATGTTTTAAACTTCCACTGCAGTCTGCAGCACATGCTCATGTTGTTTTGATTTAGATCAAGTAGTTTGAGTATCAGTATTATGCCATAGCTTTATTTGGTCCATTTTTAGCACTGCGTATAATCCGTATGCAGTGGATAATTAAGAATTGACGTATTATCTGGAAAAATGATTGATGGATGTATGCTGGAGCTCTTTTCATTAAGCCAATGGGGAAAAAACAAATTTTTAGTTAAACTTATCAAAAACTGTTTGTTGATAATAGCTTTTAGCATGGATGGTACTTCAGGTACTATTCCTAAACTGACAGGGCAATAGCTTGTCAACTGCCCCTGCCACTCACACTAATGTAGGCAAATGTTTTTCTTTATTTTCATTTACAGTTACTGTTATAGATAATCCTGCATTGACAGGCACTCAGCTGCGTAAATATGAAGCTACTTGAGATAAATCCAAATGAAAAACATTTGTTTGATGTTGTGCTCATGAGCAATCAGTCAGCACAAGTTGGCGTCGCTTTGATAAATTCAATCAATTACCACAGTAAGTTTTTGCAGAGTATTGCAATTTGCATTTGTTTTTAGTATGTACTTTCAGCAGTGCTCAAAATCACTGTGTTAAAATTTCTGTAAACAAATTTTTAGTTAGCTTGAGTTTAATTTTTTGTTAGATAAGCCTGTGCAAAAGCCTTTTTTACTGCTCTGTGAAATCAACAGTAGTTGTGCTAAGCCAGTAAATTTGTACTGCAGTTTGGTAGTAGAATGTTGATGTTTTTACTTTCCAGTGACCACATTTCTGTGTCCTTTTTTCTTTTTTTCAGAGCTTACTATCGAAAGAGTGTGTCTCACTGCTGGTAAAAGTGTAATTGGGTACCTGTCTGCATACAACACTGACCTTTACCTCTCAGCTGATGAAAGCAGTGTGGTTGAAGCGTTGCAACAAGGTACGCTATTTGTGTTTTCTGAAAGCTACAAAGTGGCAGTAGTTCTGTAAAAAAAGATGCAACCTCATGGTTCACTTTCTTTTGATGTGCACCATGCTTAGAAAAGACCATACTCTTGTGATTGAGATTGCACAAATTTCAGTTGGTACCAAGATTCCGCAGGATCTCTTTCAATGAATAAAATAATGCATGATTTTCAGATCATAACGCTGTGTTTCGTATTACGAAATTTGTAACAGGCGGATTAGACCAGGTTTATGGATGCTGCTCCATAGTTCTTCTTTTCCCTGTAACAGAGCTATTTCAGAGAAGCCTTGTCTTTGTGATGTCTGTCGACATGCGGCGCTGTAATAAGGCGATACTATTTTTCTGGAAGACCAGAAATGTTTGCTTTGAACCAAGTGAAATTCCAAGCGTCGCACGTCGTCAACTTTTCCTGGTGACGTGCGTTTGACGTAATCAGTGTTTCTGCGCTTCCTATCAAAGCAGTGGGGGCCAAATCTTTCGACTTTATTATGCGAGCAACAGTATTTTGCAAGCAGATAAATGCGTTCTTCTCTGGCGATTATTTGTATTATTTAGCCGACATTTCGCCCACCTATGGCTTCCTCAGGGCAATATTTTTAACCGTATCTCATGCAATTTACCAATAGCAAAAACAATGAGAACTGTGACGTACAAAGACAAAAAGCGCAAAACCGACCAAGCGACCATCACGCTATAGGAAATGAGTGACAGTGTGTGAACGTGGAAGATAGGAAGAGTAAAATGAAAACGCCGGGAAGTGGCAATGTATAACAACGCAATAAAATATCGTAAAAACCTGCACAGAAAAATGCACAAAACGTTACTATATGTGAAGTAAAGCAGTAATTAGTGTGAATGTTGCGGTAAATAGCGATCAATAATGGGATAAACCGAGTGGTGAGCTAGCAATTCAACAAACACTAAACCGGGCAATAAAATGACCAACTTAAGTCAAGGATGAATTCACTAATGTTTTAAAATATTATGATAAATAGCTGGGGAGTTTACGCTTGTGGCATTCATAGTGTTAAGTTTTAAATTGATATACAAGGATTGTAAAAAAATATGCTCATGGTAGCTATTTATGTGATGGAAAACGAGGGCGCAATCCCATTCGAAACCATGGCCACTTAGGGCTGCATGTTTCGTTAAAGCTGTTTTTCTTGATTTTTAAAAATATTTATAGGCAAAGTGTCCCTGTGGTATTCTTTCAATCGAGTGCTCACGCTTCGCTTCGTATGTCCAATTTATTTTTGTTCACATTCCCCACATGGGATTAAACAGACTACACCTCGACATTTGCTGGCGGATACGATATCTTCTCCTGAAGATAGGATTGTGTTGGTTTAATTGTAAGTTTGAAGATACCGGTAGTTCGTTTACGATGCTTCTCCAGATTTTGTTTCAAAGACTCTTCCGAGTCAGTTGTGCACGGTAAAATAACTTTGGATCTAAACTCAGAAAATCCATTGTGTTGTTTCTTCTTTTTATTTTGAATCATCCATTTTGGGTAACAATTCAACATGCGAATCCGTTTCACATACTTCAATTCGCTGTTCAGGTCCTGGGCTGTGGAGGAAAGTTTTTTAGCCCGTTCGAAAAGAGTGTTAACCACTGATTGTTCTTGTTCTATAGGATGTTCTAATCTGAAGTTGAGGTATCTGTCTAAAAGGGTTGGCTTACTATAGACTCCTGACAATAAGTGGCCATTTGATTAGCGTTTGATCAATAAGTCCGAAAATGGAAAGCATTCTCCATTTTCTTGTTCCATAGTGAATTGGATGAAGCTGTCTATTGTGTTCAGATGGGTGAAAAACTCGGACAACTTTGATTTCTTTATGATCACAAAAGTGTCGTCTACACATCGTGTCCCCAAACGTGGAAGGTCTGCAAAGGTTTCTAAAACGCGTGTTTCGACGTGTTCCATGACTAGGTTTGCAACTACTGATGAAACGGGAGAACACATCGCTGTTCCAGAAATCTGTTTGTCGTGTTTTCCACGAAAAGTAAAATTTGTTGAACTTAAGCAAGTTTCAAGCCCTTAGGTCGGTAGTTGACAAATTTGTACGTTGGCTGAGCTTGGGATCGGATTATGGATCTAGCTTGGTTATCTTTAATACCAATTGACTTGGAACTTTTGTTAACAAAGATCGAATTAGACCATTATTTCATCAGTTTGGAGTAATTCATGAGTAATAGATGATGCTAAGTCTAAAGAGTTTCTTACGTAATATTTGAATAAGTGGTTTCAGTGGTGAGGATAATCCTTTAGCCAACCCGTAGGTAGGTGACTCTGAAAAAGCTATTGGTCGAAGGATTATATTTTCTTTGTGTAATTTCGGTAGTCCGTACAGCCGGGTTGCAGTGGCATCTAAGTATTTCAGTTTAAAGCTTACTTCTTTTGTGATCATTTTGGTTACGAGAAAGTTGTTAACAAATTTATTGACGTCTAAGGTTATGGATACAGTTTAGTTGGATGTAAAATGTATGTAAGTTACTTGATCATCCAGCATTTTGTTCTTGTGGTCATACCACTCTTTGTCTAAGACTGTGGTGATGTTACCCTTGTCAGCCTTGCTGATTTTTATACTTGGATCTTTCTTCAACCGTTGCAATGCCATGTGTTCTTTTTTCGTCAAAAATAATCTATTTCGCATATTGTTTCATATGTTTACAACGACTTTGCCACGAATTAGGTTAGCCTCGCTGGGAAAAATGCCTCGCAATCCGTCTTTAACTGAGGCAAGAATATCTTCATTGTACATCTTTAAGGGCAATAGCAAAATTCTGGACCGATACTGATGCTTTTCGTTTTTCATTGACGATAACCGATGCTGATACCGATATTTTTGCATACTCAAACTATAGTTGGAAGACATGACAATGCATTTTTTTCTTCATGCAGGCCACATAAACAATTGGAATAGTTGCACAAGTTACAAATGAAAGACCAGATTGCAAAAAGCTAGGAACATATTACAAATTTAAGCAATATGAACAGCAAGAAAATGAAAAGTAACAGCATTTTGTTTGGGACATCGCTTTTCACAGCACAAAAAATGACAAGACATCATAAAAATTTGGGGGGAATGACCCTTTGGCCCCCCACTGTCGACGCCTATGCATCAAGGCCTCCTAAATAAAAATGTTTATTTAGGAGGCCTTGCTCCCATCGCAAGTCAAATGACCACTTCATGACGCACATGTTTCAGGCATTGCGGCAGCGCGGGTCTTCACTACCAGCAGCAAAGCCCAACACTCGTGCTCAGAGCTTCGCGTCGCGTTTGATGGCGACGCTGTGCTTTTTTCCGACGAGGCTGAGATCATTGCGAAAAACCAAGGACTAGAGAAGTTTTTCGAACACGAAGTGGAGAAGGTAATAAGCGTCCGTGGTACGCGGTGTAATATGCGCCTGGCATGTCTTCGAAATCTTTGAAATTGAAGCTACACGTTTTTTCGGTGGTAATATGAGAGTGATAATAAGCGTCACGTAAATTTTCCTGCTACCAAGCGTGGAGTAGCGAAGTGTTTATGTCGGTGGCAGACTGCAGGGAAAGGGCACAAGCCAGCAGATTTCGAAAGTTCGTAGAAATGGTGAAATAGAGCAAATTTTCCTTTTGACTGGCCGTAAATTTTTACTTACCGTCCTGTCACTCGTTACCATGACCCCGCAGCAGAACTTACGGTACGTTTTCGGTCGTCACGTAATGCCGCGGTTTTGCCTGGTTTGCTTTACCGTGCGCTTNTGCGTGCCAGAACTTCTATTTTCTTGCGCAGGCGGATCGTCCGTTGGCAATTGGGCCTTTGCACAAGTTTGCAATGACCATCGGCGACATAAAAAAAAAGTTCCATGATCACGGCGTGATAGAGGATTGCCCGATTCGTACTTTTCTGGTCACTGCCAGGAGTGCGGCCAGCTCCGGGCTTCGTGCTCTCAGAGTAAGTTGTGAAACTGGTGTTGCATTTGTTCTCACCGAACGTACGTTTTTTTCATTTTTGCTATCTGTGTTGACAAATAGGCACATTTGGATATGTGGTCTGACAGTACTGTCTTGTGAGTTTACAAAGGAAAAACAGTTAAGTTTAGAGAAAAAGGTTTCTTTTTCGCAATAAACTTAAACGACCAATATTTTCGACAGTGATGCTTGTACATGCGTATGCCTAACTGGGTTGCATGTTGTTGCGCTTACATTAACTGCTATCTGTCGACAGAAATCTGAACATGCGTCAACGTCAGTACCGCGCCGCAGTGTTCAAGAATCGTAATGTCACTAATTAGACCAAAAGGGATTATCGCTTGAACAAGCTCTTTCCTCGCTGATATTTTGCTCGAAGGTTTCAAAAGTTAAGGTCTATTGAATCAAAACAGCCACTGGCTTCAGCAGATAAATTAACGAAAAGTTGTTTTATTCGAATTTGTTGCGAGACTACAGGTTAGTACCTGCAAAAACATCAGCTTATTCACAATCAGTCAAGAGCTACTACGTGTTGTCGGGCACGTCTGCAGAATCAATACTTTACAACAGCTCGGAATACATTGCCTCTTATGCAAACGTGTGGGTTGAATACGCCATGTACATGGTCGTAAGAACAGCTCCTTAGATCCACAAAAGTTCAGTCTGAAAATGCGAAATATAAGATTCCAGAAAAGTTTGTAAGGAAAAAAACAGGCGAAGTGGTCAATCGTAAAGAAAACTTCACAGCGGAGAATCAGTCGATATTAATGATGGTCGGGTTACAGTATACCGGTGTCTCTCAAACTTTTTCTTTACGTAGCTCAAATAACTTGTTGTTAAAAACTGCATGGTGGCCCACCACCTTTACCAGCACAGGCTAAGCTTTTATACTCACGCAAACACACATTATTACAAAGTAGCGATTTATTCCTAGATGTAATTCAGTGAGAAACTTGAGCGCATCGCCGACCATCTTCCACATTAAGGCAGTTTCAATCCTTCGTTTTTATCTACATCAAAGTTAAAAACACATTCATTTTCACACTCGCTTTTCCTCTGGGGAGGGTCACGGAAGCAGCAGCCCTAGGAGGACTCGAAATACCTCACGATTTTCAGCAACATCTGAATAGTTCTGCTGGCTCCACACCAAGTCGGGACTAAGCCAGGTCGATGTGTAATCACGCCACCCGGTCCTTGATCGACCTCTGGGCCACTTTCACGTGGGTGTAACCAGCAGAACCTGCCCCGCCGATCTTTCCTTGGTCATTCTGGTCACGTGGCCGAACCTTCTTGAGGTCTCTCTGTATACGGAGAAGTGAGTAAGTGACTCGACATTCAGGGCTTCACGAATTTCACAACTGCTCACCCTGTCACGAAGCGTCGTGCCGTGAAATCTTCGCAAAAGTCCTACCTCTGCCACCTGCACTTGAAATAGTCATTACACAAGATTCGTGACCAAAGGCGAAGATCGGAACAAAGACCGATTTAAAAACTAACAGCTTTGCGCTGTTTGAAAGCTCCCGTTTTGTGACCACGGAACGGTAAGCTCACACAAAACTGTATTTGCTTTACTGATCTGTGTGTCAATCTCCTTGTTCTGCCTTCCGTCGGTCGTGAATATCATCCCCAAGTACTTGAACTTCTCCACCTGCTGCATTGTATTGCCGCTTACTTGCAGCGCGCACTGGCTTGGTTTTCTGGAGAGACATAATACCTCGTTCTTTTTATTTCTATTTTTGTTTCCGCTTGGTCGCACGCAGCAGAAGGCCGATCAATTTCATGTTGAAGACCCTGTTCCTATGTGGATGCAAGCCGCACCAAATTGTCCGCAAAAAGCAAACGTTTGACTTTGTAGCTTCCAACAGTGATACTCTTGCCGACTCGGCTGTGACTATATATTCAATTCATATAGGCTGTAAAGAGGAGTGATGACAGCACACACCTTTGTCAGAGTCAAACATCCACGGTGAACGGTTACGAGTTAACTCAACCGACACGAACAAAGCCTTCTGAGCAGGAATACAATGACTTGACGGCCATCAACGGCGGTGGTCAACACCGTGCTCCCGCAGTATCGACAAAACATGCGAAAATATCTTTATCATAGTCCGAAGATTTCTCGAAAATACGTTGTAAAGTTAAAATTTGTTCGGTATTCCTACGTCAAGTAACGAAAACCGCACTGGGCATTCTCCAGCTTTGATTCATTTCTTTCGAGGCATCTTTTTCAAGGCGCTTGGCCTATTCTTTTACAAGGAGGCTAAGCAGAGAGATGCCTTGCTAGTAACTGCATTCCCTCTGGTCTCCCTTGTGTATGAGTGATCACCGTAATGTGCCAATCTCTTGGAGCCCTACCAGAACGCCGTGGCACTGACACACACGAGTCAACCAACGAACTAGTTGAAAACAACCCAGGTTCAGAAAAATTGGTATTACTGAAAGGCAAGGAGAGTTTTTTAATGCATTCTTTAGCAACACGTGGGTAAGAAGCGCACATCTTTGCACAAAACTCGCATATTGACGAAGTGTGGATGATATCTCTACACGCTGACTTGTTTCTGACGTCAATGACTTCATCCTGAAGTTCAGACTTTTAAGATGTCATTTTGAGCTTATAAACTATCCATCAATTCACCAGAAATCAGTTCAAAAAACTCAAACATTGCAAAAAATTTTTTCAGCTTTTCGTTTTCAGTTTTCCAGCTTATGCACGAATACATGTAGAATGCCAATGAAGTCAGTGACTTGTTCTTTTTCCTAGCAGCTTGAATTTTAAGCACTTCAGCTTATCAAAAATATCAAATATTTATGATAATTGGGATGTGAAAGTTTTATCGGTAAAGCGGGATTCCAGTTCGTGTTTTCCTTCCATATTAAACGATTTCTTCAACTCTTCTCATAGTTAAAAATTTAGGGCTAAAACATTCTCCTTCGGCATCCAGCGGACTTTAGTATAGTGTGCTTCGAATGTTCAAAATACACAGTCTGCAGCACATAACTTCCTGAAAATACGAGCGTTCAATGCTGCAGTCTTTACAACGTTTACTACTTTGATGACTTTCTTAAAACATCTTGAAAAGTTTCTGGAAGAGCTTATGACACAGTGCTAGTCTTGTGCATCATACAGTGCACAGACAGTATCAGAAGAAATACTTCAACTAACCTACGTAAACCGTTTTTTTACGTTTTATATTCCTAACATCCGAAAACAGCCCAAGCAAAGCCAGTGTTCCATGGCAAAAATGATAAGACCTGAAAATGACGTGGTTCAAGTGGCAGGACAGTACCGGGAAAATTTGCATCAACAGTCGCCTACGTCGAAACCAACGTAGTGTGCTATTGAAACGGCAGAGTCCGGTTCAATGCGAATTCGCAATGCCGGGCGTTTAAAAAATTACGTTTCAAACATCAGATGCATTTGCCATGTTGAACATTTGAGTAGAAATCAAAACGAATTCAATGTCTTTGATTGAGTTGTGCTGCAAAACAATCTAAGGATCGTTAAATGTGTGTGTTCCCACGTTGTAGTGATTAGCTGGCTAGATAACTGTATTCAACATATTTTCACCTGCTCGTGGCCAATTAAAAATCCCACTATGGCCCACTGGTTGAGAAACACTGGTATACACAATAAATTTCGCCCACAAAGGAACCTTCTTCAGCTCTATTCAAAATACAAATACGCAAAAGCTAGTACTTCGCTCAGAATTCATTGAGCAGCGTTTGTTAAATTGTAAATGTGCGAAAGTTAAAATTAGTTCAGAATAGGGCTGGGTACAAGTAACAAAAATTTATTGTTTAAATAATAAGTAACAAAAATGTTTTGTTTATGTAATAAGAAATTTCTAACAGATTACGTAAGTAACTTAAGTAATTCGAGCAAATAAGAATAATCGACTTTAGNCTTAAAAACATGCAAGCACATCACAAAATCATTCCACTTTTTATATCACATAATGGGAGATTCGGACAAAATTCGCACATGTTGGCTGAGATTCAATTTCATGCAATGAGCTTCTTGCTCCAAATCGTAATCACGAGGCAATCAACAGTGGTGACTCACAAAGCGCTCTGCACAGGCAAGAAATTTCTTCGCTTAAATGGCTTATTTTATGTGTGATGATGATGTATGTTATGTATAATATTGCGGTTATAGCAACAGACGTGGTTTCCAAAATCTTAACTTTTTTAAAAGAAAAATTACTTGAAATGTCAAGTAACGGCAGAATTCTTAACCAAGCAATAAGTAAAGGTTTTCAAGTTAGTAATCAAGTAAATACAGGTACTTGAACGCAGCCCTAGTTCAGAAGAATAAAGATCAACGCGAGGTCTAGTTTCGTCAACACGCATCTGAAACAACTCCCGTTCCGGTTATGTTTATACTAATGGGCGACTTCAATTGCGATACTACTCCGAGTAGAGTGGATTACGTGAAACTCATATAGATTTAATCGCCCCAAAAGTTTGTAGCAGCCGAACAAAGAGTCTTATTGCAGTTCCAACCCCGATCACAGGCCACACTTGGCACTTCAAATCAAAAAGTTGTGTTGAACTGACTGGATTCCGATTTAAGCGATTCTGAAAATCCAATCATTTGCTCGTCTGTGGTAGACAAAGCGAATTCTAGCTAAGTTTCTTGCGACCGAGCAACGAAGGATCATGCAAACCCAAAGCTAGTGTCCTTGATTGCGACAGTCATCACACATGTAAAAGTATTTCAAAAACAAATGTATATTTGCTGTATATGAAAGTCAGACATTATTTTGTATAAAAGTAGAATAAGTGTTCTTACTCATCCTTTAAGAAGTTATTTTTGCCTGAAGTTTTCCTGGACTGTTTTTTTGGCTGATCGTAAAAAATGAACGTCATCGCATGTACACACGCATGTCGCGGAGTTCAAAATCAATTTGATTGTAGGCAGCTGGTGCGCATGGTTTGAATGGTCTTTTCTCCCTCATTATTACGTGGTCCTAAACTACGTATTTTTGTTCTTTACCGTTGATGACAGTATTGCAAATGTTTTTTGCATTGTGTTCCATGAATAAAATTATCGAAAAATGAAGATAACTGATGGTATTGAAGTTCTTAAATTCGGTATTGAAAAATGAAAAGGTTTTGAAAAAGTATGGAAAATGTTTTTTGAAAATGTGTGGGAACCCTGATATTTTTCGACTGTCGAATCGACATGACACTTCGCCTTCCCGTTTTTTTGCTCTTTCCTTTATAAGGCAGTCCTCTCTCATTGCTTNTGGATGACTGGTCGCCCACACTTCATGAGATCAAAGNTTTTCCTCTTTAACACAATAGCTAGATGGACGTTCGCTTAGTTCCGAACTATACCAGAACGGGCTGCTCCCTTAAACGCACCAGACCAGCAGCAGCTCAATTCATGAGCAGCTGCTGACAGTGCATTTAACACGCTTGCAGTCTCGATGACGTCAGCTGGCGATGTCAACGCTAATGAAGGCCGCTGTCGTGTTCTTTCTGCAGACGCTTCGCGTTTGGGGTCTCGACATTGACGAGGCCCTTTTCCTCGCCGGCGCGCCAAAAGGACCAATCCTGGAAAAGATCCAACCGCACCTTTTCTTCGACGACCAAGCACGCAACGTCCAGAGCGCCCTCGAGCACGGCGTGCAGTCTGCGCACGTACCGTACGGAGTTGCACAGAAGCCGTCCGCCCATTCCGGCACCGGCTGATTTCGCCCGAGTCCGCTTCGACTTACTCGCGGGGAAAGTTCGCGACGATCTTGGATTTGAGAACGCTGTTCACTGTTTTCCGTAATAACTGCTTTATTCCCTCCCCCGCACACGCAACTTAAAAGTGTAAAGGTCCGTTGCATGCGTTAAATATTGTTTACTTTCAAGCTCTATCGTTTTGATTTTGCTGCTTTGTTTTGTCACGACTAACGTCTGACTCGAATCGCCTTGTCATTTTCCATTGACTTCAGCTGAGTTCCTTCTTGCGTCGTTAATAGTTGAAAATGTTTGCAAACCAGTGGAAAAACCGACATCTATGCATTCGGTTAACGTGAACATGTCCCGTGGTGCGCGTGAGACTTGAATTAATTTCATGAATATCTTGTTATGAGTTGCCTCTGAACGTTTATTTTCCCGATGCTTCGATGTTGTTCCCATTTTTCCAATACTTCATTTTTTCAGTTTCCAATTGTTTTCATTTTTCTAGTGGTTTTTCCATTTTTCCGAAATGTTGTTGCTGCTTCATTGTTGTTGTTCCCGCAGATCTTGGATCAAACATTGTCGTTGGTTGGTCTTTGCTTCGCGCGTCTTAATCTTGCAGGATCACGAAAGCGCTTTCTGCAAGCACGGACTGATTGATCGATGAGCTAGAAGCATTGTTGGCCGTGAGAATAACGACTTCTAATTGTGAACAATACGGATCGCGCGATTTTCTAAATATCAATTGCTTGTCGATGAATTGCCATCTAAGCGTGTTCAAACACTTCTTGCGACAGCTCGCCGATCTTTGGATACCTTGTACAGCGCTCGTGTTCTTACTTTTACCACCCAACTTGAATCCAACCCCCATGTGATCTCTTCAGTCGCTGCTGTATCAGTCGCTCAACTGACTTGTCTTCTGCTGATGAACGGAAACTGCTGTGTATTGTTGTTGATGTGATGCGCCGAAACCTCTACCTAATAACGCTGGTAATGCTGCGCTTTTAGAGAATTTGTTATAATATCAACTGCCTTGTTTGATTACTATGACGCTGTCAGGCATTTTACGGCAGTTAATCGTTGCAATCTGTTTTATCGAGGAAGGTCGGCGTTTCGCTTGCTTTCGATCGCTCGTGAAGTGCAAAAAACACATCGCATTGTGAAGATTTTTAGCCAGCACGTATCTCCTGTCCGGGTGTGCTTGTCAATGTTTCCTCTTAGCTGCGCAGATGTGCAATGCCACCAGACCAGCTGCGCAGTGAAATCTCATTCTTGCGCACTTGCAACATTCCAATTCCAAATAGCCCGTAAAGAGTTAAACGCTGTACCGGTCTACATGGTTGCGTAATTGCATGCTCACTAAAAGAAATATTTGCGCAGTGTAAAATTTTCTCAGAGGGAACACTGGTGCTTGCATTAAGACGTTTACAACTTTACACCTGTAATCAATTACCGTGTGTTAGATTTTGTTATCAGGCGATTTTATGAAAGGATCAAACTGACCCGAACGAAACAGGTGAAAAGCGATGTGTGTGCGTCGTACACGTGAACCTTTAAAAAATGTCTGTAATTTCAAAATTTATTCTCCTGTAGCACTTTAAAATATACTCTCTTCCGTCACAGCGCTTCGTTATTGAGATGTTTGCAAATCCGCAATTGGCGACGTTGCGCGCTCCGCCTGATTTTATTTTCACTGAAGCGTTTAGAAAAGTTGTGCCTTTGTTGATTTTTCCGCTGTATTAGGGTCTTGTTTTTGATCCGTTTGTGTGCTTGTGACGTTCGCTCCCAGTATGACAACTGCAGTAAAACGTATGTGGATTAAGGTAAATGTAAACATTGTAATCCTTTGTAACGTCAAACATGTGCACGCGTTTTACTTTGTCGGGTTGTTGCCCTGCATTGCGTTTTCAACTGTTTTTGATGTTTTCTACAAGATAGTGAGTAAATTCTCTCTCGGGTTTTGATACACTTCCAACACGCTTGTAGAAATATCTGAAGTGTAAGTCGTAAGAGTGTGTTCTTGGTGGAATTTTAAATACAAAATGAGAATCTACCGATTATCTCAATCGCACAATGTTATGTTTTCGAAGATAACGAATGAATTTAGTCATCCGTAATACTGTAATGCTCTCACGATTAAACACGTGATCGGCAACAAATCGTTGGATTTGTTTGGCGTGTTGACGGTGGTGAGACACAGGTTTTGAAAGAATACGTACGTATGTTTTATTAAATTTCAACATGAGCGAATTGGTGCTTTCAAAGTTTGCATTTGACATTTCGGAAGATTCGGTTACTCTTAAATGAACTTGTAAAATCCCTCAATGTCACTTGGTTCTGCAGTGACCACCCTTATTTACTGACTGTTATTGCTTTGCATATTAAGTGGGAAACTCCCATAAGACATTTTTTGCCTTCAACCCTTAACTTGATGCTACGAATAACTTATTTAGATATTACAAGTTGAACGACTCGATAGTTAAGGAATTGGTGCTGCATCCGATAGAGCCTGCCTTCTGAGTTTTGTAATGTGAAAGAAAGGTGGCAGCTTAGACACTGATGTTAAAAACGCGTGGAAATATATTAGCTGTGGCTTAGAGTTGCTTCTCCCGAAGAAACGACAGTGTGGAGCTGTTGAACATTCCAAGCACTCGGTTTGCGGGCGACAGTGAAATTAAGTACGTAGCCTTATCACCGTTCTTTTTTTCAAGTTAAAAATTTCGACCATGAACGTGTTTTACTCGCTGCGTTTGTGGTTTCCTGCAGGATATTGTGGAATGTTGATCGAACGTCGTCGTCACGTTCACGAGACGAAATATCGTTTTTCGTTCTTGGCAAAAAAGCGACAAAAGCAGGAACGATGTGTTGATCAATTTAAGTTAAGAGCATGTTATCACTCGAATGTCGGCAGCATCAATCGATTTTCTGCTGTTTTTGTTTGTTGAAATATAGAGTACAGTTGACTATTCTTTGCTGCTTAACTTGATCATGACGCTTCCGTTTGTGATAATCATGTGTGCGGTGGATTTATCAGTTAAAAAAAGCGTGGAACCGGTGGCTCTAATGTATTTGCACCTGGACGCTTTATCATGCTTTTCGTGTTGCTACAAGCAGAATTTTAAAGCGAAGTGATGCCTTGTTGGTTGCAGGTCTTATCCCCGTACAAGTTATTTCTGTTTTTTTTGTTGGCAAAATTCTTAAAAGGAATAGTTCTTGAATTTGGATGGTAGCGACTTGTTTGTTTGAGCCCGCTTATTTGTCTATCGTCCGCTCTCAATATCTGCACAAACATTGTGGTTTGTTGATGTAAGCATTGTCTTTCCGTACAAACTTGTTGAAACTTGGTTGTTGGACGTTTTTACACAAAAATGAATAAATTTTTGCGCAGCCAATTATGTTGTCATAATTTGCAGCACTCGTTCTAGCACTGTTTTCTGTAGGCTTAAATTTGAAACCGCTTCACAGACTTTAGAGTATTTGAACTTGAAACCATGAGTTCGCGAACCCGCACCACACTTTAACACCATTCCATGCATGAGTTCAGGCTGATCGCGCTAGGCGTCGAAACAAACCCTGCTCTTCCACTCTACCACAGTAACATAGCTAAATATTCCACCATCCGTTCAACTCTCTTATGACCAATCCAGCATGTTTGAAAATGATAAAAACTCCACCAACTCCGTTTTCTTGTGGTTTTCTAACTAGTGTGACATTGACCTGAAGTCAGAGCCGAAGACACAAATGAAAAAAACATTTTGTCTTATATGCTTTAGTAAATATTTACCTCACTGTGCATGACTTGAGTTCAGATGCGATTTATGGTATTTGTGATCAAGGTTTTATTTTCTTCGGATAGTACGTGAAGGTAGGAGCGCAAATATTTTCAACCTTTTGTTTTTCACTCCCAAAATCTGTAAAATTGTTCATGAAGTTGTTGACATTAGTGGCATACATGCACACTGCCACTTCTAGGCAATGCAGAGTCAAAAATGTTAAACAGCTGCTTTTTACAAGGGTTAAATTGCGACCATCGTGTAGATATTTTTGGAAATACAAATTTGCAGGTTACCAATGTGTTTGTATGTTAACATCTTCCAAAAAAACTGTTGAGCTTTCGATGGCTGTAGAGTTTGGCATGAACGTCCGGAGGACAATTATTGTGAGTCTCGGTCTGGAAGGTCTCCGGCTTCGTCTCGGTCTGGAAGGCCGCAAGTCTCGCTGTGGAACCTGTCATCATAGGACTTCGAAAACTTCATCGTTATTGCTTAGTAAAGCTTCTGTAATTCAACCTGTTGAATGTCTGTCCTTACTGCAGGAAAGGAAAAAATATAACAGGTAGGACAAATGCTATGAACTCGACGAATAAACAGACGTGCTGACTAATGATGACATTTTTTGAAAGATTGTAGAAGTATTTGATGTCTCGAACTTTCAGGACTCGGTCATGGTCTTGGATTTTCGAAGGTGTCAAAGTCTAACCAGGTTTTAGTCTTAGAGATGACGGTCTTCACGAAACAGTGTTGATCTCATTCTGACCAACATTATGATGTCATTGTTCTGACTTAGTTGGTCACATGGGGAACTGTTGATCTCATTCTGACACACACACAAACATGCACCCACACGTAGTGGCAGATCCAGACCAGGCGTTTGGGGGTGGCCAAAAATGTCTTCACTTTCTTAAATGCCAAAGGCTGTCTGCGACAATCGTTGTGTGTCACATAAAAGAGGTTATCTTTTGTAGGTCAAAAAGTGGCTAATTTTGTTGGTCGAAATGTGCTATTTTTCATGGAATAACCACAGTTTGAAAGCGCTTTATATCATTGTTTCAGAAAACGTTTGAAACGGGTTCCAAACAGTTGGCCTCATTTTTCACAAGCTACACAGATCTCATATATATACGGATTGTATTTAAAAGGTGTAAAAGCATGTTGCGCGCAAGCGTTTGCCACTGTTTTGGCTATCCGTAGCAAAATCAGTGAAGAACAGTGTCTGAAACGCATTCCGGACCTGGTTAGAAACAGAACGGTTCTTCCTAGACTTGGAAGCGACAATGGTCAATGATTTATTGTTTCATATGACTCAGCCAACAAGCAGAAGCATCATAAAAGCCATCGCATGTAGTAAGCCAACCATTAGCGAACATTAGAGCAAATGAAAA
>JGI24158J21664_10004137_pt1 | contig 18552 bp, 11 predicted proteins | sample Ectturendosymbi3_FD_21664 | JGI IMG/M metagenome (IMG submission 21664)
CATCTCGTTCCCTTTCTGATCGGGAACTTTCCGCCGGGGAAGTACCCTTGGACTTGGCCGAATTTTGTCATGTAGTGGCCCTAGCGCCACTACATTTGCTCAGTGAAGATACCACAATTCAAGCATACACGTTTGGCTCCGAGTAGAAATTGTCGGTTTTCGTCAAACCTGTTTTTTTTTCGATTATTGACCGAAAAAATCAAGTCAGTTCGGTCATACAGTAAGAATCGGTTAATCCGGATTCGATTTGACCGACGATTTTATCCGGTTTAGGCGAAGATCCGGATTAACCGAAGATAGTTGTTTCTAGCCTGACGTCATCTGAGTACTGAGATATCGGTGAAAATCACTTAAATCGAACACAATTACGACCCAACAGCAGAGACTTTCGCAGAAGCAAAACGAATTTATTGATGTATTTACAATCTTACATCAGACTAGCAACCGTCATATCCAGGCAGTTATGAACGTGTTTAAGTTCATAATTTTAGATTACTTGGCTGCGAAGAAATCTGGGATTTTGGGCTGAGGCAGATATTTCTGCGACTCGTCCATAAGCAGTCGCTGTGTTTGGAAAGTAATGTACTCCAGACATCTTACCGAGTGCAGTACAACAACCAGGGATAATGCTCTACACACGCACACTCAATACTGATCACAAGACTTAAACCGTGGTGCGGCTGCGTGCATTGAGCGTTAATTCAACGTGATATGTTATGCCCGTGTGTGACGTAATAATCGCATCTGCGATTAATCGAATGTTGCACTCAGTTGTCACCGTTGTTATAATTCTAAACGCTCGTTGGTGATCGTGAGCACTCTTGTGTTGCGTCTGAAAGCTGTCGAATCTTTCCTAGAGAGAATGCAGTCAGTGCACTCTAGAACACAGCAGAACAAAGTGCAGAAAAATCCGGATTACGAGATAAAAAAAGCGCAGATTTTATCCGGTGTTGGTGAAGATCTGATTAAAAAATTCGGATAAACCGAAGATTTTTCTAAAGAAAAACGTTAAAAATCATTCGTACCACAAGTTTTGTCCGGTTTGACCGAGGTTTGCTGTCATGCATTTTTCAGTCATACGAAAATGTCCTAAAACGAAAAAAAGACAAAGTTTTTAGCTTTTTCGAACAAATGACCGACATGTCACAGCAAAATAAAAACTCGCGTCCAACTTTTGCCAATTTATGAAACGCTTGGAATGTTTTAATATTTTCCAGGCTCGTCCCAAGAAACGCAGGAAATGAAAGACACCCGTTCTTTCCAGCAAGAAAAGCAATCTCATGCCAGACAGTTCCAAGAAAATTCTTCAAATACGAATTTCGCCACTTGTGGGAAGACGAGAAGCAGGCGTCCTCCACCATTCGACGCTGCCTCGGCTTCAACACCAATCCCTGTTCACATGTATCGTGCACGTTGTTGCTCTTCTCTTCGCTCGTTCATTGAACAAGTTCACCTTGTTATTTTCTCTTTCCACGCACAGCAGCTTACCGTACTAGCTGAAAGTAGCTTACCGTACTAGCTGAAACTGTGGTTGCATTTTTCACTGCCGTCCTGAACTTTTGTTATACTGTATTTTCTGCAGCGACTCGTTTACGATTTTAATCTCTTTCCTGAAAGTCACATTCACAACAGGAATATTTTCGGTCAAAATATTAAACGGGGCGAAACGGTTTTTCGAACACACCGGTTCTTTTTTGCTCCAATACGATTTTTCTCTCATCAAAGTAAAGTTAGACTTATTTGCAGCAGAGTTTGCCCGAGTTGTCATATATTTTTCGTATTATTGTATGTTGGGTGTCAGTTCACGTTGTAAACTTTCAGCCGTAAGTTCGATTCCCGTCCTTCCTCACCCAGCGATTGCTCGGTATTCATGCAGTGAAGTGTGTACTAGTTTTTGTTCATGCTCTTCCCGTTCAATTTGCAGTTACCGCTTCCCGCCAATGCATCAAACTCTTGTCAATACTTATTTCATAACCTCGCACTTTGGTTCCTTCCCTGGCAAGTATATCGGGTTGATAACAGTTTTTCAGAATAGATTTTCCACAAATAAAAGTTTACAAGTTGGTCGTAATTTGCAAAATCAATACATATACTTGTTCTGATTAACAGCGCTACATCAGTGTTGCCTCAATACACGAGGAAGTCCACTTATGAGTTTTTCTCCAAGTAAAACTATTCACGAAGCCGACTTCTTACGTTTACAGCAGGAGGTGTGATGGTGGATGACAGGACACGGGGTGCAATGGTCATGGGGGTCAGCTACCCCCAAATATACACTAATTCACGTAGTCATACAACACCAAATAGCGAAGCTATAAAAAGCTGGTTCCATCAACATCGCCAGTCTAATGCGGCGTTGCATAGTTTGTCGGCCACGTAGGCAGTAAGGGGGAACTGTTGGCGTTGATTAAATGTACTTCAGTTGCATATCTTGTTCCTAAAAGTACTACAAATGCGAAGTAACACGGCGAAGCTGTTTTCTCAAACTTCAGGATCAGCAAATATCGTTTAGCACAACCCATGGTGGATTCCAAACGTCCTCCCTCTACGGTCATATCAGGTCGTTCTGTCAATCAGGAGTTTAATGATGTTGTTTCCGCACTTAGCAATTTTTTAACCATAAGCATCCGGAGGCGGATCCATGGGGGGGCGATAACTTTATTCACCATAATTTTTTACAGTTCGGAAAACAACATTTCACGACCAGGGGCGTAACAAGGTTAGACAGCGCCCGGGGTAAGAAGCAAGTTTGGCGCCCCCACTCCCCGCGCCCGGGGTAAGAAGCAAGTTTGGCGCCCCCACTCCCCATGTTCGAACCTGAGTTTTTTCGGAAGCAAATTTACTGAATTAAGAAAGTACTTGTGACATTGTTGGGACTTTTCGGCGCCTCTCTCGTCACGCCTCTATCCGCGATGTAAGGCCAACTGTACGTCCATTGTTTTGTCACAGCAGTGTTGTGAAGTATACTGCATCTGTCTTACAGTAGTGAAGCCGTTATGAGGCTTGACTAGCAAGTATCACTGAAATCGCCCCCATAACCTTACTGGCTGGATCCACCCTAAGCATCAGAACCCCATCTCTTGTGCTTTCGTAATATGTGAGCGCTCCTCAATCCGTTTTTTCTCTGAATGACGTCACTGAACACGTGTGCGGGTGACGTTTTACCAAGAAGAATTAGACAAGTGCGTGTTAATCACGTGACTTACGACCCCTTAACTGCCTTGGACCCCCGGACGGACAGTTACTACAAAGAAGTCATTCGTAACTCTCACCTTGTGTTGCTGAACGAAGACCTGGTGTGATGAAAGCAGATAGCAAGTAATCAACTCAGAGTGCTACTGGGGAGTTATTGGCGGACAAAGTGGTGAGAGCCTTTTAATTTGCCTTGCTTTGGCTTGGCAACTTCAGGACGTCAGGCTGCTTAGTTGGGACACTGACCTGTGTTCCTGCCACAACTAGGTTGACCCCTCAACCAGTAGGGATCTCTGTGGAATCGTAATCGACCGGCTAATCGGCATCGAAGCCAGCTGATAACCCTACACCGGTCACCTACAGTGGGATCGTTGCAAACTGAAAACATTCACATAGTCATCCTGGTGTCGCCAGTTTCACAGAAATCTCTTTCAAAAGTCTCCAACTGGAACTTGTTTTAATATTAGTGATTAGCATAGATGTTTATTCGTGCATCCAGGTCCGGCCTTAAACCGATGCAGCTGCATTGGGCCCCGCGCCATGGTGTTTGGGTAGATTGTTCATTTTTGCCAGACACACCTTGCGCTTGAGAATTCAGTAAACGCCATATATATTCCATTGTTAACAAAGAACGCTCACGCCGGAACTAGCAAATTTCCTCTCGAACGTTAGCAAACGTGCTCAATTCTCTTGTTAGCGCTGCACTGTATATCTGCGTTCTACCACGATCGTAACACGGTTGACTGAACACGATGACGTCATAAAATCACTGCTCAGAGGGGCCCCGCGCCCAGGTCTTGCATTGGGCCCCGCATCTGCTAGGGCCGGCCCTGCGTGCATGAACAAACAAACGCATAACGCCCATGTCACAAAGGATTGACAGCGTAAGGTATAAAACAACGCGAGTAGCAATTACTGCATAATAACAATCTACTCTAGGATGCTGGTAAAAGATACAGTATGTGAATGACCACAACATTAAATATGTCGGCTGGAACTTTGCAAGCGAAAAGTAATAACAAATTAGTTGAATTTGAAAGCTTCTCTGCGCTACGTTGTAAAAACTTAGCAATTGAATTTTACTGTTTTCTTTTATAGTTTTTTAATCAGCTACAGAATCAATGCTGAGCCAAACGTAGTTTTTGCAATCAACATGAACTTCCGGCCTCTGACTCGCAATTTCATAACGATTCCGTCAAACTGAAACAACGAATACACCCGTCTCTGTGTGGACAAACAAACTGTGCAAAACAGTAACGCGATTGTACAAAATGTTTGCGATGTAAGTAGTTAGTAGGAATAGGAAGATTAGCTAAAAAAAGTGCAACATGTAGTGGTAACACAAGGCAATAGCAATGGTTCGTTGTAGAAATCTCTAGAAGCTACAGACAGTAACCGACAAAAGCGTTAGTGGTGAAGGCATTTTTGCATACTTCAAATACAAGTTACTGCAAACAAAGTGGAGTCGACCAATGTTCCCTCCAAGGTGCGCAGATCATCTGCGAAGTGAACTCTCATTCTCGCGCACTTGCAACATCCCTAATTTAATATCGTTTAAATATCGCATAGTTCTTTTACCGCTTGAAACGCTTCACTGGTTGTGTTTATGCATGGTTGCGCAATTGCATGCTCACTAGAACAAAAATCCGCGCAGTGTAAAATTTTCTTAGAGGGAACACTGGAGTAGACGTAAAAAATAACTCAGTCTTCTGCAGTGTTCGAGTGCGCCACCGCGCGGTCAAGCAGCAAGTCGTTCGATGCAATTGACGACCAGAGCTGTCCATCCGGTCTGGTGGCTGGAAGTAAATGAAAACGACTGCTACACGGCTTCGTAAATGCCGCACAAACACTTTTTATCAGCAAACTGTTTTCTTTGGATGAACTGGAATTCTTTCTCAGCCGAATACAATCGAATAAACTACCGGTTTCAGCTGCTATGTATACCATCAGGGGTGGGCAACCCCTGGCACGCGAGCACTTCTATCCGGTACGTGAACGAGGCCTCGGAAACGAGATCCTCCCCCTTCAAATGAAAAAGTTAATAACTTATAAGTCGCAGTATTATCTGATGAAACTAAGTGTCTGTATCTTCATTTTCGTTTGTTAACACTCCGTTATTTAATTTAAGCTTGTGTGCTTTTGATGTCATATGGCTGCAAACCCAGCCGTATCAGCCGCACTCCATACCCCCCAATTGGGGGGCCCTCGCTGCCACAAGGGCCAAAAATTCAGACCCCTCACCACTTAGCCAACCAAAGAAAGCTTCGACCCCAAAATGCCCAAATTAAAATATGAAGCACTGGATATCAGTGAAATTGGGGGACCCTTTGATGAAAAGTGCTCTTACATTGCAGTTAATTTGGGCCGCTTTGAAAGCAAGGTATTTACACATTGTAACTGCTGTTGCGGGCCCCTTCGAAAGTAAAGTAGCTTACTTATACGTTAGTTGCTGTTGGGCCCCAGTGAAAGCACTTTACACATTACAGTGGCTATTGAGGGTCCCTTTGAAGGCAGAGTACTGAATTATGATGTGGTCTGAAATACCTTGAAGGGGCTCTAAAAAGGGGGACAGAGGCAAGTGCCTTCACATACACCTTTAAGGATGTCAAGTAGTATGTTCTCACAAATTTTGGTTGGAACGTGGAAAAATTTTGTCACTGATTTAGCCTATTTCGGCACGCAGACCGGAAAAGGCTGCCCGCCCCTGCCATGAGGCGTTATGGATGTTTTCAATATTTTATTTGAAACATTTGTTGAGTTCATCAAATATGTTCAGAGTTCAAAAGCTGCTTTCTGAACTTCACAAGTTTGACGCCTTGAAGGTTCGATTTGTACACATACAGTAAATTTCGGTTTAGATTTGAACATTTGACCTTTGACCGACGACTGATTATCCGAAGACAATTGTTTCTAGCCTGACGTCATCTAGGTGTACGATGCCGGTAAAAATTACCTAAATTGAATACAATAACGACTAAACGATATAATTCCGTGGAAATAGAACAATATTAGAATGTTATTTACATTGCCCTCCATTCTGTTTCTTCCACGACCCGCGGCTACATCGCGGTATTGAAAAAAGCGCAATTGATTTCTAGTGTTTGAAATTCTATTTTGAGGGGTAAGTTTCAATAAGGTCCCAGTGGAAACAGGACTGGCAGTAAACAAATGATGGGAAAATCCTCTCAAGAGGACCGCTGCTGCAGCAGCAGCTAGGAAAGGTCTCGAAATACGCAGAGTGTTCTCATTAACCGGATGCTTCATCTGGCTGCACAGTAACTTGCTGGAGGAGGGGATGGATGGTGAGGGAGACTGCTGCAAATTTTCCGAACGGATAGACTTTGCATCGAGTCTGCTGCAGAATAAGCTGTCCCTGCAAAGAACAGGCTGGACGTTGCGCCATCACTTTTTTTTTGAGTGGGTCGGACGATCATTTGCCNCTTTCCGCCCCATGACCCCCCGAACGATTTGCAGCGTAGTTTAAAACTTTTGCCCCTATCATTGTTCTTCGCAACAGACCTACATTTGTTTCCCGACCTGGACCTGCAGGAGACAAACCTGCAACGCTTCTGATTGGCGATCAATCAACCGTCACACCCTCGATTGATTTTGACGCTGTACAGCACCTGACGAATTCTAAATCGTGGTTGGCCACATGTATGACGTCATAATAGCATGCACCGAACGCAATTCAACCTCATCCACAGCTTTTCCAGTCCATGCGAAAAACACAGCGGCTTATTAGGATAATCAATAGAACAGGCAGCGAGTTGATCATTATGCTCTGCGAGCAAGAACTTTCCGAAACCCTTCGCGTTTGAGTGAAAAAAGCAATACACGGCGCTGGAGGGCCAGAGTTGATTCTGGCGGTTCAGCCAATTACCCCCCGACCCGGGACCAGGAAACATGGCCAGCGCCCCACCAGTAATAAGTCACACCTCACAAATCGTTTGCACGTGACAGAAGCTCAACTAACAACTGACCAAACCTAACACCGTTAACCCTGACTGCTGCAGTTTATCACCTATGGTTAACAACTGCATTCGACCTGTGACTTCCCTTTCAATGTCTGCTACGGGTGTTTCCCCCAAACCCTGCGTTACTTTCCACCGGGCCTTGGTACAACGGCCAGGAATGACTCAAGTACCTGGCGCCGCAGCCTCTTCCGGAGTCGGCGTCGAAATATTCGTAGAAGAGGACGAGCTCCTTCCAGAACTCATCCTTCGCGTAATGGTCGTTATCTCCATGACAGGCCCTCCTGCCAGTTGCAGAGTCGGCCTCGAACAAAGAAACAAGTCTTCTCGAAATCTCTTTGGCAACATCCTGCACCAAAAACGTCATTCATGACTGACAATGACGACCACTGATGANTGACAATGGCGATCACNTTAACAGGCGCTGTAGTGCGACTAATGACGTGAATGTAGCAGCAAATGTTGACAACTTCGAAAAATAACGCCTCGAAAGTTTATTAATGATGAAGAGAAAGTTCTGATGTGACAAACCACAAGATATTCCAACACAGACACCTTCAATCTCATTGAATTTCCAGACCCTGTCGGACATTCAACCTTCAGTCGGTCACCGTAGAAGTAATCGTATCGTTCCAACGCTTCGATGATCAAGTAGTTTACTAAAAAATATGAGCGGTGACGAAATTATGTTGATGCGTTCAACTGCAGGCGAGCTCTTTACTGCAGAGCTTAACCTCCATTGCAAAGCGGTAGAACAGATGGACCTGGTTTCTCTTTTTCCTGTCACTTGTGACAAACGTGACACTTGCCATAAACATTTGTGTCACTTGTGACAAACGTGGTACAAGAAGTGGAGTTTTCAAATCAGCTGATAATATATTAACACTAAAGGAGCAAAGGGTCTCACCCAGCTTCTTCCCACTCATACAAGACGGATTAAATCATTGATGTCCGAAACGTAGAAATACAAAAACACAACCAAAGGTTGAAGGCTGACAACAACCACAAAACTGCCAAAGCAAGCGAGAAACTTGCTTATTAGTGACTCGAGCTTCAAATCTAAACGTTCCCACAACGTGCGCTAGTCTTATTGTTAAACGCAAAGGTCAAAGGTNACAGTGAATCAAAAACACAGTGGTCGGTGGATGGCGATAGAGAGTTGCTTGCTGAGTCTGAGGACACCACAAGAAAATTTCAACTTAGAAAATATCTGCCCAGGATGACGATGAAATGAAAGTGATTAACAAAACGTTAGTCACGAAACGCTGGATGCGAGAGTTGAACGTAAACATGATCGCAGCATACCACACAACCAGACAGGTCCTCGCCAGTTGCTGTTGCCGCCGAACAAGTAGGTGTTCGACTCCCCTGGAACGTAATCCACTCTGTGCTCGACTCCATCAACATGCATTACGAATGGCTGGTCCTTGTGGACCTGATGGAAAAGAATGAAGTAGACGCCACTTGAGCTTATCTGTTAAAAACTCAGCCGCTCTCAGTGAATCCTCGGAAACAATGCCCGGATCATATTCGAGTTGCTTCACTGTCAAACACGTTACACATGGCTGATGATGAAAAGTGCTCGGTCGAGTGCGCGCAAGACATGAACTTGGATTTCGATTTAAATCTTGCCGCATTTCAGTACTTTGATGGATTTTGATTGGATAATTTTGATTTGAATTTCCTTGCAACTTTCGGATCAGATTTGGGATTACACATTACTGCATTAAATCTGTTAAGTTTGCTTCAGTGGAGTTTCTCACATCCGTTGAAATTGTTTACTGTGTTTGTTTAAATGTTGAGCCTTTTATGACAAATCAAACAATTAGTCTGCTCTTTTATGCATCATGGCACCAAAGTTAAGGAATTGATGTGACTTTCATTGGTCCAGTCCCTTTTCTTGGCCCACCATTGTTATGCGTACCGTAATACTTAGTACGTAGTAACATTTAGCACAGCTGATCATTATGCACGAGCGTAGCCCAGTGCTAATGAGTCATGTGTTCTATATCTGTTGATCTTCTGGTTTGATATCTTACACCAGTGCTTTCCAACCTTTTTCATGCAGCGACCCATCTTGCAACCTAATTAAACCTGACGGCCCACACGTCAACTGCCGCAATCAGATATCTTATTTACAACCACAGCACATTCTAAAGTCACAAAGTTATTCGTGCGCTGCCAAATGCAATAGTACTCTGTACTGTGATTGTCATAGTCATACTCAAACTAATGGTCATGATCACACTTAAAACAATTTTGAATGAAAAAGTAAACTATCATTTTGCCAGGTGATCCTATTATTTTGGCTACGACAAAAATAGTTACATATCCGAAATATAAAATAGAGAAGTAATTATAAACATTTTTATTAGAAGCTCTCGCGACCCCAAGAAAAAAAAGGCAAACGACCCCCAGGTTGAAAACCACTGCCTTACACGCTGTTGCTAAGCTACAGGCTGTTGCTAAGCTTAACAGAGCTTCCCATCGCATTGCTGCTGATGGTGATTACTTTGAAATATTTGAAGTATCAACTGTTATGGTGTTGTGAGCCAAAGATAGAGCACAAGTTAACTTGAAATAGTTTCCAAACTATTTTTTTTATCTTTGAGATGGATTACATATAGTCTAATAAGAGTGATTGGATTTTATAACTGTCAGTTCCCGAATTTGGAATTGAAAATAAATTGTTGGATCGGATTTGAAAAACATAAATTCGTTCATCTCTGGTGCACGGCCTCTAAGCAGGGTGGCTGAGTCGGAAGGAGTCGAAGCTTTTTGGATGGAGTCGGATTCCTAAGAACACTAGGAGGCGGATTTTTTATCCGACTCCGGAAGTCAAATTGAATCATTTTTTACATCGCACTCCTAAGTTGGGAATTCCTGTTGAAATGGTACAATTTCTTTGGAAACTTTTCTTCAAATATGGAATTCTTGCTGCGCACCACGATTTCCATTGATTGCTAGTTGCTATAAAAATGTTGACGGCCGAAATCCATTCACATGAAGGAGTCCGGAGTCGGACATTTTACCTCCGACTCCGCAACCCTGCCTGTAAGTAGAAGTGAAACCACTGGCATTGTCTTCAGAAAGAAGCAGGACATGGACAAAAAACAGTCGCTCTGCAAGTAAAGTTACCTTGGACAAGGACCGGATACCATACGGCGACAGGAACTCGTCTTCATCAAGGAGGTATTTGAGCAGAGAGCACAACTGAGATTTGGTGGGGATTGCAAGCAGGAGGTTGTTCTCATGTTCAGAGCCACCGTCTTCTTTCATGAACGTGATCTGTGAGTAGCATACATGCAACGGATGCTGTTGTTCCCTTCTGGTCGAACAAGGTTCCAACTTAAAACAAACTACTTTCTTGCAGAGGTGGCCACGGATCTGGAGTGCTGGAGTCGACTCCGGCACGGATCCGGAGTGCTGGAGCCGACTCCGGCAGGATTCTGCGTTTTTATTTCGGATTTGGACCCGGATTCAAAAACTTTGGAACGGGAGCAGAGTCGGAGTTTGAAAATGTGACTCCGGCAACTTCTGCCATCTTGTAGCCATTGGTGAAAAATAAATATGCATGAAATGATATTTCTGCACAGAATGTGAACCCTTCCATAAAAGGCATATTTCTTCCAGTTTGACGAATGTTACAAAACGTACATTTATGTATTTATCACTAAGATTTTGTGATTTTCTCCTCTAGAATGTCCAGCCTCTAAGAGCAGCTTCAGATATCGGTAAGCTTACGATGGTCATGTCAGTCCAGCGTATTATAAGTAATAACGTTGGAAATTATTTCACAAAATTAACTGAGCAAAATATAATGGAGATCATCAGAGTTTCATTAAAATAAACAACTCGAATCCGCCAAAAATCTTCACCCGTGACTTCAAGTCCTTCCTGTTGTTGAGAAACCACTGCATTCTTTTCTTGAACCCAGGTAGTGCGTTGGTGTTTTCGCTGTCCAGGACAAGACAGGCGTAGAGGGGTATCAAGCCCACCATCGACCTCACCCTCATACGCTGGGCCCCCTCAGGAAAGCGCAACATGTCGTAATAGAAACCGTCTTCTTCGTCCCACAAGCCTGAGCAGAAACATGANGTTTTGAAACAAGTTCAAACCCAACCACTCGCAGCCTGCTNCCNCCAAAAAACACACNTCTGGATCTGCTGCACCGATGACGACACAACCCCGCCAGAAAATTCACGACTTTTTGAGTGTCTGTTGCCCACATATGTTCGCACCCCTGAGGTTCACGCATCCACAACTGGGGAGCTACGACAACATCTGATGCCAAACTAGGTTTGCGCTGTGGCGCCACCCAGCACCCACCTTTCCCGTCATCAGCAGCATTCATCGCATCAACGATCATGATGAAGTGCTCGAAGAACTTGCTGGCCATGTCCTCATACGACGGGTCGCGCATGGATAGCTCCAGGGCCATATCCAACATCACCACGCAGAAGAAGGCCATCCACGCTGTGCCGTCCGCCTGCAGGGGACGAGAAAAGGCCATGTACGGCCCGGCAGCAATCGGGTTGGCGCGTATTGTGCTTCGCATTTGAAAAGACGCGCGAAAATGTTGTGGAAAAGCAAAAGATCGAACCATAAATCTTGTATGATAAGAGTCAACTCACTTGTTCCAGACATCCACCGGTTGGAAGCGGTTTTGACCGGTCGAAAACGCCTGAAAGACATCGACCAATCGGATTGACGCACGTAACTAACATTATTTCGACATCACACCGATGGCTCACCAATGTTGTCCAGGCCAAGAAATCCGCCGGAAAAGATGTTTTTTCCATCAGGGTCCTTCCTATTCACCCACCTGTGAAAATAAACGGCCTTCAAAGTATTTTTACAATTATCTCTGAACAATTTTAATGGAGGGGAATGTGTTTATGCGGCAGCACCATCTACGAGATTTGAGGATCACTTTGAAAAACCCCAAAGCGGGGCCAGGCAAGGGTTCGGGGCCGCATTTCGGGCCCCCTAGTTAGCACAGAAAGACGCGCGTTGGGGTTAGGTGGGTGCGCCAGGGTGGAGAATATTCCCCAAAACTGATTACCTTGCGTGAAAATTACCTTGCGTGGAAAGAATATTCCCCAAAACTGATTACCTTGCGTGGAAATGATTACCTTGCGTGAAAATTACCTTGCGTGGAAAGAATATTCCCCAAAACTGATTACCTTGCGTGGAACCGAAACTGATTACCTTGCGTGGCTGAAGAGCTCACTCTGTTCTTAATCAGACTGTCTGGCGTCACCACTTCGGGCCAGAGTGGATGTCATGCCCAAGAAGGCTTGGCACAACATAACTTGTTCATTCTGCTGTTGCTCGCTACCCACTGTTAGGTTCTGTGTTTCCGCATTTCATCGCTTCGCAAAGCACAGCTTGTGTGTAGGACATTCACTTGGCTATTGACCTCAACTGGGAGGAAATTCTGACCATTCAGTATTTTCTTTTCAATTGCTGGGGATGACTTTGCGTTTTGGGGCATGTCTAATGACGTTTGCAATCAACATCGTGAGCAAAACAATGCTGGCAATTGTGACGTTGCAGATCAAATAGTAAAATGCATAAAAATATCGCTATCGCGATTATGGGGAATAAAAGCGAAGAGACAGACTAATACTGGGCTTGTGAACGCACGGCGGAAAGCAAGCATCTTCTGCCACCTAGTGACAATTTGATCGGTGGCAACAGTCGACAAAACGGCTGGAAAAAAATTATTTCCCGCAACCGCATATTGCCCGCGGCCAGAATTCTTAAGGCCCGCGAGCTTTCTCAGTATTGCTCGTTGTGTGTTACAATCGATGATTTTATAGGTAATTTCAGTTAAAACAAACATATCATCTGTTGATAATAATGTACAATACTAACGGTGTTAGACTAGATCAGTGGTTCTCAAAGTCGTCGATATCGACCCCAGGTGGACCATCCAAGGGGTCGACAAATAGTCACGGGGTCGAATGGGGGTCACTGAATGGTCAGGGGGTCAATGAATAACTGATGAAATTAAGAGGGCTGATCAAATCTCAGTTACGGTAGTTTAGAAGTATATTCGATTCGAACAGTTTTTTATTAAATCATCCGTTGTGATGACATTATGAAAACTGTTCTGTTTGTTACGTCACAAACAATATTGTAGTGCATGTGCCGCTTACATCTATAGTTCTAAGCATATTTTCGGATTGTGTATTATTTTATCATGCATTTCAAGTAAAAAGTACTCAAATTTATTTTGACACATACTTTCCTTGCATTAGTAACTGTTGCGCTAGGCCACAGGGTCTACAGAAAATTGTATACTTTAATTGGGGGTCAACGTGCAGAAAAGTGTGAGAACCACTGGATTAGAATGTAGAGAGTTTCTACAAATTAGTCAACACAGATGGATTTCCCAAACTGAAAGATTTCGCACTAAAAATGCACTCGACGTTGGAAAGCACATACGAGTGTGAGAGTACATGTTCTACGATGAAGCAAGTCAAATCTAAAAACAGAAATCGAACGGCAGACGAAAAACCGGACCCGTACTCTCTGACTTGCTAACACTAACATAATGGCATTGTTGTGGGAACAGTAGTGTCAGAGAAGTTTCAACCACAGGCATCGAACTGATAGAGATTTGTAATGAATTGTTTACTGCTATTGCATAATAATTTTAATTACACACGAACTTAACTGACCTCTTTTCCCTATTCAGTTTTCAAACTTGTGAATCTGTTGTATTATACACCATTTTATGAGAAGTGGCCCGCAAGTTGTCACGTTATAGCAAATGGCCCGTGGGTCAAAAGTAGCTGGACCACGCTGACCTAAGAAATCTTTAAAAGTTTAAACTGAACTGTCGCATTGTCCCAAGCAAGTTATGCAACATTCTGTGCTGGCACCTGGCATCATAGTACAGCAGGTCTGGATTACACAGCTCGGCTGATGCTGGTATAAGCGTACCATGTAAAGTTGAGGATCAGCTTCTGGAAGCACCTGGAAAGGAAGAGTTGGTCTCTTTCGCCTTTGGGCGCTGTCAGTTTGTAGACACGGTACACTGACCAAGCGTGAACAGGGGGATTGACGTCATCGAAGGCGAACTCATAGGCAGGGATCTATTTCATCATCAGACCAACAAAACATACAGAAAACACGTTAAAATCGATGCATTACATCACTAATAAACTGCTTGTCTTGGAAAAAGGGGTCGAATCGCGGGAATGACGACATTGCGACGCATCGCTGACGACGAACAAGGAACAGATTTAAACAATCGCGTTGGAGCGCACCAAGTACGTTGGAAGTTTTGTGACAGATTTGGGAATAATTTTTAATAGAGTCTGTTAGGCGATGAATACTGTGACATGCAACCTACAGCTGGTTGTTCAAAGCGGTGATGAGTTGCACTTTTGGCGAACAACACATCAACACAAATGATGTGTTGTCCGTCAAAACCACTGCTCAGAGGGGCCCCGCGCCTAGGTCTTGCATTGGGTCCCGCATCTGCTGGGGCCGGCCCTGTTTTGGAGAATAACAAATCATTTGCAAAGAATCAGTGCAGCACTTTAGACAAAAACTTAGTTAAACAGACGATAACGAAAATAAATCCGAAACTTCAAAATGTGTAAGATCTACAATACTACGCCAGAAAAAACTTCGCTTTTCGTTTCAAAGCGACCACAGGTCAGTTCAGGACAAGATTCTTTGTGTCTTCGCCCGTTTGTTTGACACCAAACAAACGCATTCATGCATGCAAAGCGTGCGTTTCCTGTGAACCGTTCTGATTACGTCACAGTCACGTGTCGTTGATCATTCATGCATGCATGTCACCTGGCCGCTGGGCGACATGTACCACTCCCTGAGGAAAAGCAGGAGTTGGTCTTTGGCGAACTGTGGATCGACTTTGCAGAATGGAATCATGTGGAATGCAAGATCCCACGAAGCATACTGAAAGCGGGAATGCAACAGTAAATGACACAATGGCTGAGTTATCAGATAGAATTCAGGATGACTGGACACACTGTCGATACGGAAGAGCGTGAAGTTTGTGAATGCCACCACGTCGAAACAGTAACACAACTAATGGTTTAAACGCAATTATTGGCTGTTGCGCTATTGTTCTTTATGCTATATCAACCCTCTATAAAAGTTAATTGCGCAAAGTTCTGTATATTCAAATAAAAACTAAATCCTCTCGTGTATTAGGGTTTAATTGCATCACCGTAATAAGTCATTTACTTTCGCGTAAGAACCAGTATTTGCGTGAATCACTAACGATTTGCAAGAATTAGGAAAAAGCAAATTATTTTTTTATTCAGGTTTTCACAAAAAAACTCACCCATGGGTACTCCCACTTATCCGGCATTGATACAATATCCCTGTTAAACAAATGCTTCCATTCATGATTCCTCCCCTTCAATCTGTAATACACGTCGCACAGGTGGGTGACAAAAACAACAAAGTCACGAGCTTAGAATAACACTTCTCGCCCAAACGCACNACCGACAGTGACGCGGGTCAAGTGATTGTTGCGTAGAAGCTGCATCTTCATTATGAATGCTAAAGAAGCGAAANAGGTGAATTTGCGAGCACACAAAAAATTTTGTTGCCACATAAAATAACAAACTAAACTTTGTCTGCAGCTTGGAAAAACTCAAAATTGAACTGCAGTTCAATGAGACTGAGCAAGAATGCAAACCACGAAAACAACGGACGACTGAACCTGCCTGCTCTTCAAACACTTGACCAAGTTACGAGCTCGCATGTCAGACCCAGTGGGCAACACAAGCCAGAAGATGCGGTGAGAGGAGCTAGTACAACATTACGCGCCAAGAGGTGATAGCTGGCAAAGTAACATGAAGGCAAAAACCCCACAATTTGGAGATTGCAAAACATTGAACTGCTCAGAATCATGTTGTCCTGGACGTTACCTCAGCATAGAACATGATTTTTGCTGTTCGAAAGATGACGAAGCCTTGTTCCATTCTGCTCACAGACAACTTCATGGAGATATTTTGTGAGTTTATTTAATTTTTAGATTGTTGCAGTGTTGATTTACACTACGAGTATCATTGCGAAACCCGCAGTTTTGTCAAACAAAGAATAGAACAAAAACTACCGTTGTAGCAGAGTTGTTGGTGCAACTATCTATACCAGAAACAGGCTTGACGTGGGAATAGAAACTAGTTTTTAAGCAACAAAACCTATAGTTTTTCAATCAAGCTGTCCAGATTTTCATTTAATACTTTGTCCTCTTTTTCAATTAATATAACATGAACACTTTGAAAGTCATCTGAATTGAACTTCTGACATTATTTGCAATTAGCGCTCCTGTTTATATTTCTGCATTCTGCAGCTCTTCGCATCATTTCAACGGACATCCAAAGATTTCTTTTATCAACAACGCAGAAGTTAATAACAAAACAACAGGTACGTAAATTTGCAAAGGCAATAACCACAAGTGATACTACTTTTAAGTTATAATATACAAAAAAGCAAAAACGCTTCCTTCACAGAATAATACAAAATACTTGAGACAGTAATGTAACCACTCCTGCAAGCTGAACGAAAGTTTCTTCTCCTGATTGCTTTTACAAGTTGTAGGGGAACAAAATATATTACTTAAATTTCAGTAGATGTCTTGCATGATGAAATAATATTAAATATGCTGTTCTTCCCGCTATCCAGCCTACTTGCTGGCACATCTGTTTACCTAAACAAATGAAATTTTAAATCATAGTTTTGCTTTGCGTTCAAATTACAATCTATTTATTTAAACAAGTTAAATACTTCAATCATATGTTTGTTTTGTGTGTGTAACTTAACAAGTCAAACGTTTCCATCTCGTCATCTTTTGTTACNTTTTTGGTGACGTATTGCCCCCGCAATCGGTCAGAGCNGCGCNCGTGTCTAATATCACAGAAATAGTAATTACAGTAAAACGTGTTTTTCCAGAATCGTTATGCACTNATAATAATNATTATTCGAAAGCGGATGCTATTCGTGACAAAATCGCGACATTTTATCTGCATTTAACGTGACATCTTGAAAACATGAATAAAAATTAACCACTTAGATAACTTTACATAGTTTGTCAATCAAAACATTGTACCAGTGCATGTTTTTAATGACTTGCTCCATACACCAGATTTTACTGTTTGTTTCACCCATTCTTATTCAGTCACAAAACATCGTTGAACTGTGAACTGCCAATCGTCACCTTCCTCAATTACTGCACGTGTTGCACTGTTGGCATTCCTTGCTGATGTACGTCACTTCACATTTCCATTGCTTTTGTTATTTGTAACCAGTAGGTGTGTACTGTACATGTGTTTGAACAAAAATCCAGGAGAAGCTTGTTCGAATAGATAGGCAAACGTCGACAAAAACATAATCATGAGTAGAAGAAAATTAACTCGTCTGGAAGCAACATATTTTCATACAAAGTCGTAATTTCAAGCATTATGTATACAGGGTTCCCACACACTTTCAAACATCATTTTCCATACTTTTTCAATACTTTTTTAATACTATATTTAAAAAATTCAATACCATTATTTCTCTTAATTTTTCAAAATTCTTAATCATGAAACTCAATTTTACACGTTGCATAACACTGCATAAGTGCTTTGCCTTCACTAAAATTCTGCTCAGATACTTGAGATTTCTTTTCCATCTAGAACTTCCATACTTTTTCAATACCTAATGTACATTTTGGTCAAATTCAATACTTTTTCAAGGTCTTGAAAGCCTATTTTGAAATTCAATACTTTTTCACTACTTTCAATACCGCGTGGAACCCTGTGTATAACGATTGTACAACTTCGCAAAATGTATTTTGTCTAGAAACGCCAACATCAATCCTGCAACCCATAAAAAAGTTCGTGGATCCTCCATACAATCAGCTTGAACATCAGTTAAGGTACGAAGATAAGCCAATGATATGAGATACCACAAAGGTTTCAGCAAAACCTTTTGCCTGTACNTCATGCAAAGAACTGAGATTATATTCTTCATGAGTTCTTCTGANGNTTTGCGTAGTTTTCATTTCGAGGTGTTTTTCAGCAAATTCTTACTTTTTAATTACTGTATGTAGATTCCCGAATGACGTTCATCACAAATGATGCTGCCGGCGCTCTGTATGATATCAGCAGTGACGTATTCATTGCTGATAAAGGACTTTTTGCTTGACTTTCAATGGAGCTTATTAATCATTATATAAAAAATGAATCGACCCTTGCATACACACGTTTATTTTAAAAGTTTGTCAAAATGTTTCGGGCATATTTCGTTCAGTCACTGCACGGACGTGTTTTTAGACAGCTGCTGTTCAGGAACTTGGGAAACGGTATCTTTGAGGTTTTGTTAAATTTTGTTGGATGCCTCTGATACTCAC
>JGI24158J21664_10004142_pt1 | contig 18538 bp, 13 predicted proteins | sample Ectturendosymbi3_FD_21664 | JGI IMG/M metagenome (IMG submission 21664)
CTAGCCACCCTCCTCACCAGAACCCGGAGGGAACTGGTGGAGGTGCCGGTTTAGTCGCCGACGGCCCGACCCTGGGGCAGGTGGTACTGGGTTACAGGTTATCAGTACCAGATCCGAAATGAACCTGACCTGACCTGGAGTAAAAATTGGTATACCTGGAGTAAAAAAGCTTAAGTAAAAATTGGTATATGGTATTAATAAAAACATTGAGTAAAGAGTGCCAAAACGGTTTTGATATTGACCCCTTTATGCAATCATTACCAATTGTGGTGCATGCAGGTACACACATTCTAGTATTTAAACACCTCCGCGTTGCTTACAATGCCTATAGAATTTTGCGTTACACCCACAGGAACGTTGGTGATCGGCAGCGCCATATTACCTGCTTCGTCAGGACATTGATGCCTTGATTAAAAACAATTTGCACGCCCTTGTTAAACGATGCGTATCTTCATCCAACCTTTTTTCGCTCACTTCAATTTTCCGATGCTTTTTACAAATCTCCATTTTCTCCCATTATGGAACGCTTCTGTATGACGATGACCGAATGCAGCAGTTACTGGTGCCTTGTTTCAGGCTTCTTTCCTCTTCAGTATCGAATACATGTACCAACTAACTCCTACCCTGTGAAGCCTTGTTTATAAGAATTTCTGTTCCCTTGTGCTCTTTCAACTAATGTCATATGGACCTGGTGTCTGAGACAATCACGTAAATAAAAAATACACTTCTCATCCATCCCCAGAAGAAAGGACGTCGGAGGAAATCTTTCCTCAGTCGGTTCAGAAGCAAAATTGAAGTTTTCCACTCTGTCTGTGCAATAAGATGCAAAAATCAACCACATTAAATCACACTTCTGCTCTTAATAAGGATACTGTTAACTTTCCTCCACTCTGTGATACCTGTATAGTTTCAATATTTAGAATAGAAGTATTTCCTGCGAAAAGGCATTCCATTTAGTTTTATTTTGTAAACGATTGTCAGCATTCGACTGCAAACTCATATGGCTTTTATTGACCTTTTTTACACCCATTGTCGACCCATTAGTGTCATCGGCCGCCCCCATTTTAAATATCGATCACGTTGGAGGTTCCTTGTTTGAGTGCAAAATCTTTGTAAATGAACTTTTACACAAATGCGCCAAACTAAGACTGTATAAAACTCTCTATCAAACTCCTAAAATATTACTCAATTAAAGCGAAAAATTCATTGTCGAGACATTTTCAAGCAACAACATGCTTGCTGTCTTCTCTGCTCATAGAAACCATCGTTGTTTCGTTTTCAAGTTTATGCTGCTTTGTATGACTCCTTTTTCCTGTCGCAATTAAAACCATTTTTACCCTTCGTCAGAGAAAGTTTGTCTGGAGAGTGTTTAATATATTGCCCATGGACATCGGAAGGGGGGCTTTGGCGCCACCTGGATTTCGTAATTTGACATTTTCCTATTAAATTTTCTGCAAAAGAAGTTTTTCCTTGGTTTACAGTGGGTAAAATGAAATTTAACCACCTTTCCACCCAGAAAAGTTCTTTTGACTGTTCCTGGAAAAATCCACTTTTGTCCCCTCGGAAAAAATCCTTCCGACGTCCATGAGATAGCCTGTTTTAGTGAGTCCATTTGTCGACAATGTTTTATATTTTATATGAGCAGGTAGTGTAATTTGCTTGTCGAAACAATGTAATTGAAAGAATAATCATACCTTAGATGCTCTGTATGTTATTTGGATGCTGCTTATCGGTGCTAGGACCTTGGGTTCAATACACATTCCACAAGTTCAGCCAGTGACAATGTTAAACTTGAAACATTTCACTCTTTCGTCATTTCAGATTAATCGTTTACACCAGTATTTCTCGAACTTCTTTGTTCACTCGCCCCCTTTCACTCTCGACACATCGTTATTGCCCCCCAAGTCTGATACAGCAAACACAAGGTAGTATTTTTAAAGAATTTTAAACAAATCTGTACATACCATGGTCCCCAGTTCAGTGTGATGGATGTGCTTGGCGGCCTTCACAAAGCTTCGAAATATCGGGAGACATTTTAGTGAGGTACAGTCTTACATCACCTCGCTTATGAATCAACAAGTGGTTTCTTTGCTTTGAGAGCATTAAGGTCACAGCCGAAGTTTCATTGAGTTAACTCAATGATCGATTCGTGGTATTGGTTGAGCGCTTTCGCTCCTTTTGTGTTGTTTTTCCCCCCTATCACCACCTTTGTTCTTTTCGCCCCTTGCCCCTCGCCCACCAGGGGCGATTCCGCCCACTTTGAAAACCACTGGTTTACACACTTCTATAAACAGCTTAGGTTTGTCTTAAAAATTAGAAAGAGCGGATCAGAAAAGCGTAGGCCATAAACTGAATTACTAAATAGTTGAAACAGGATCGTCACCTGTTTGCATCACAGATGCTTACTTCACTCAAATACGTTGGTTTAGCTCATTTTTACTTAGTTCATTTAACTTCGTACTCCTATATTTGGTAGAAGTGGTGCTTACGCAGTAATGACGGCTACCACGATTTTATTTTTAAATAGCACGTCAATCTCTTGTTGACCCTGCAACCGAAGATCGTCTTGCAAAATCGTCAAAGTGTAGGTACATTTTATTTTATTTTTTCCTTGAATCTTAAAACTGCACGCACAGCAGCAAGGTTCGCCTTCTAAAGATTCCCCATGCAATCTGCACAGCGCGATAACTGCAATTATGACATCTGCGTATTTCATATGTTTGAAAAGAAAATTACAAGTACGCGTTTTGGCCATTAAAATCACTGCGAAACATTGCAAACAACAGATACGAAGGGGTGGTTGGATCGCAACGATCGTTTTACCTAAAATAACTTCTTCAAAACCAAAATAGCGAAGCAAATGAAGTACACACGTGAACATCCAACCGCATAACTAAACAGCACACCTGCTGATGCATCTGAAATTTGTTAGTGCTTTGCCCTTTTTCAACATCACAAGTGCTTACTGCTGAAATATTGCAGGTTGATTGCTCTTAAATCACCAAGATGTATGTCACTGCAGCCAAGCGAGCAAATGCCCCATTAGTCTGAACGCAAAGTAGAGCACAAGAAAAATAGCTGGATAAAAACGGAGCATAAATTTGGCAAAGAAGGCGCTACTGAGACAGAATGAACTTAGCACGGCGTAGAAATGTAGCAGCAACCTGTGCGCAGCGGTCTCGATTGCACCAAAACAAAACGCGTTAAACGAGTAGGACCGTAACTGGCAGAACAAGCAATCATTGTTGGAACTGTGCCTAAAGAAAAACGTCTTAATCGTAGCGACTTAAAACCGTGAGCAGTGCAAGGAAACTCAATGACGTTTTAAAAGCTCTCCCTGTCATTCCTAATTTTACTTCATCTTGGAAGGATTTGCCATATCTTGCCATCAGTTTATATAGGAACTTACGCATTAGTTCGTCAACAACAGAACAAACGCTTATGGACCATTTAAAGAAAGTGCAATTCAACTGAAGCTGCTAAGGCGTACAAAATGGACAAAATGGATTGCATGCAAATGTGCAAGCGCCACGGCTTTGTATGCGGTATCAAACAGTTAACTCCTTCAGGCACTTATAGTATTTTGACTGTTCTGGACGGCTGACTGATGTACTAGTTTCATTCACATTCAGTCCAGTGAAAACATTAAAACTCGCGAGCATGATGTTACCGGTACTTCATTTTGCAAACTCTTTTGAGGAGTAACGTTGAATCACTCACGAGACTTGAACTGTCCCTGCGTGTGAGTGAATCAACGTTTGAAGGTGCCGCTGGGGCGGCGACAACGAGCCGTTCGGGAAGCACGGTGCTTGCGTTAAGTCATCAGGGGGAGTGCTTGAAGCGGACGCTGGGGAGACAGCAAGCTTGTTTTCTGCCAAAGTCAGTGCCGGCAGAAACGAGGCCACGCTTTGAGGTGGGATGAAAATGTTCGGTTGCTTCGGGCTGACCGTAGCTTGGTCCCTGGCATCCACAGAAACGTATGACCTTCCAGGCGCAAAAGTGTCGTGGAAAGACTCGCTGTCGGAGTCTTCCTCGGACAGACGGCGGTTCTTAGCGGGTGACGAAACTAAAAATAAAATACAACAGACTAAATTTTTGATTGATAGCTAAATTTTTGNTTGAAGTCTGGCATGGACTACCGCAAGTATCACAGCTAATTACCGTTCAAAAGCACTTGGCGTTTATCATTAAGCACATTTTCCACAACTGGCATTTGGAAACGTGTTTAGAGTGAGATAAGTAATAGTGAAAACCACGTTGCCCAACCTGATAAATCCAGTGGAGAAGACGGCCTTTTTCTGGCGTTGTGCTGAGTAATCCTCTCGTGTTGCGATAAAAATTCGTCGTGAGATCGCGATTTGTAAAATGAATTTTGCTTTCCAATGGCGGTGTTTGGCGGAGTCTGAACAGATGACCATTCGATGCTTGCGGGAAAAGGAGGGCAGTCATCAGCAAAGCTCTTGTTTTTGGAAACCGGTCGGTGAACTGCTGAGAACGTGGAAACTATCACGTGATCGCTGATTTTCCGAGTGCGTTTGGTTTGATCCAGGTAATCTGAATCGCTTTCAAGAGCTGCTTCAGCGTCGTTGCTCTATAAGAAAATTGCATCTGATTGTAACTGTTGTTTAATCGGTTAGTTCTACAGGTTCCTAAGTGAACAACGCTCAGATTTTAACGTTTCAGAAACTCCAAAGCAAACTGCAAAACACACACCGACAAAACAATAAAATCCGCGTTTCAACCAAATTTTACGTTGGTTCCGCACCACAACACTGACGAAATGCCTGAATGCTGTATGCTTGCACAAGTACCTGATGCCTGGTGTGCGATTGCTCGAGATCGTTTTCAAATGCTTCGTCCTTAGATGACTTCGATGATACGTCGCAAGAAGGCATGCGAACTGCGAGGCTACGCAATCCTTCGCCCATGTGCTCAAGAACGGACTTCATTTGCTCCCTTTCTTCTTCCAGTTTTTCCCGGGCTTCGCGTTCACGGGCGTGTGCTTGGCGATAATGTGACAACTCGCTCTCGAGTCTTTCAATGCGTCGCTGCGATTCCGACAGCTTACTGTATAGGGTGTCACACTGTCAAAAAGAAAGACTGACTTTAAAGTCGCATGATGCGTTAAAGACGACGATGTCAGGATACTGAACGTCTTTCGAAATTTCTCTAATCTTCTTTATGTTGACATACATTTGGAACCTTTCAGTGGTTAAACACCATTTTCCAGTGCCAACAACGTGGACGGCAGATTAAGCTCGCACTTTGCACATTAGCTTACCTCCTTCTCTTTGCTGCTCTCCGTTTCTTTGCCCATGACCGCGTTCAGTCTCCTCAAACTACTTTTCAGTTCATCTGCTTGTCGTTGCACATCCACCGGCTGCAAAGCCAAATAAAAAAATAACGCAAGAGCTTTCCCGATGTTAACTGGGCGCGCGAACATCTGATACAAATGCAGCCAGCCTTGCAACCTGAAAGAACTTCGCGCAGATTTTAAGCCGATCAAAAATATGGCCCGAAGGTTGCTAATTTCAACATGAAACCAAGCGTCTGCTCCGATCTGTAACGCCACGCCTTTTGCGCGCCAAGTTCCGCTTGGAACACGATGTTGGCATTCGAACGATACGCATAATTCTCATTAGAAAGCGTTCTAATTTTATCCAGCGACTTTCTCTCCGTCAAGTTTGACAAAGACTAAAAAACTTTCATATATTTAATTAAGAGGAGGTCAGCAGTGCTTCAGGAATCTTTCCTAAATATTCCTAGAGTTGCTAATTTACTAAAGAACTAACACATTTAAAACCGCGACGTGCATTTCTGTGCAAGGACTTACATTTCTGAAAAGATCATCAGCGCCAGTAGCTGATGATTTTCGGTCGTGCAAGTCTTGGACATAGGGCTTGCGATCAAGAAGCGCCATTCGTCTCTCGCTCTCGTCTCCGAGTTTTCGAGCAAACTTCTGCAAAAACGAGAGTTACTAAGCGCGCTGGCGGTCACTTCCGAGAAAAGCCTGACCCTTCTTTGCATGCTAGATTCTCTTTCAGCAATGGCGACTGATGACCACCGTGATACAGCGAAAGAGAATCTCTTACTAATAGAAAAGTCGACACTACTGCTTGGAAAAAACTAGCAATAGCATTCGGCACTCACATCGTGATAATTATCCACTAGGCAGCCTTTTAATTCAGTCCACGAACCGGTTCGCAGTAACAATTTTCACAATTTAAGTTTGTGGTAGACTTGTTTGCTGTGAACAGTTTTTACAAATCTGAACCTTGTCTGTATTGCGAAGACTGTTGAAAGCGGGTGAAAAACTAAAAGCACTTCCACAAAATCTTCCAACACTGTTGGTTGACACGTTCACTGCAAAGCTCAGACAGAATATTTACACTATCAAAAAGTGCAATGCATTTTATGATAAAATCGCTGTCGATGTGCCCATCAATAGGAGTTAGACTTCAACACGCCAAGAATTATTTGACAGGAAAACTAGAAATAGTGATGTATTGATTCTATGATAAATGCTTGCTACCACCAATGGAGCTAATGACATCCGAAAATAAAGCTAAATCAAAATTTTGTTTCAAATAAACGTGCTTGTACCGCACACGACAACACTTTGTGGTTTATTCAAAGTGATGGAATTTGTTGGCAAACGACATCAACTGGATTGGAGGTCATAGAGCAAAACAAAAAATGCTTGACCAGTGGCATCGCCGGCAGCGGTAAATTGTAGGAGACGAAGTGCTATGAAGAAGAAACTACGCAAATCGGAAAGTTATTCTCGACTTCAAATAAATTAATCTAGCATTGCACTGAGCAAGACGGTCCGCCTATCTTTCGGTTTCCTCCAACTTTTTCACACTGACTATATTGATTATGCTTTTTCACAGCCGTTTTTTGTGTAATATAGTTGTATTTATCTCGACAAATTACTTTTGTACATGCATAGTAAGCTGCCACACAACTTTTGAAAAAAGTTTGCTTATCACAAACAAATTTCATTTGACTTGCTACCAACTGTGTGTCAAACAAACCTTTCATCAAAATGGCTGTCGGAACAGAAATTTTCGTATTTATTGCTAACCTGCCAAATTCAGACGTCAAACTTGTTAAAACCTACAATGAACTTTAAGCTGTGCTGCAACACGGTACACACCAGAGTGGTGAGCTTCAATTTAAATCTGACTTTGTTACATTAAGGTGTGTCAGAAGCATCGTCTTACAAACAGTTGCAGGCTTTTTGTAATGACACCAAAAAAAATTGTTTTGAATATGACTTCTAGGAATTTCAGCAAAGTTTAATTGAAAACAATTTAACAAGTTTCCAGCCCATAACAGGGTCAGAAATTTTTCGAAACCAGTTAAGATGCCATACCATCAAGAGTTTTATCTGAATGGTTTGTGACCATTTTCGAAAACAAAACGTAGCTGACTCGACTGATCCAAATGTTTTAATGTGTGAATGCTTAATTTCAGATGCAACCTTTCTTTCAAGCACTTGCTAATTTCAGAGCCAGCGGCAAAAGTATGAAAGCAAGCACTGCATTGGCAAGACACAGTGGTGTGTTAAGATGCTGTTCAGCATAAAATTTTATTTTTGATCTGGTGATGAGTTTCTTACAACCGTAAGGAAATGTTCGACTAACAATACTATCAGACTGTACAACCAGTTCAATTTACTTTGTTTTTGTCGTCAAAACATCTAATTTTTCTTCTTTCCATGAGTTGCTCACCGACAGGTTTCATGTTACGGTTATCTTAAGCAGGTAAACTATACATCAGTGTTAGTTGAAATTTTTCTTATGAACGGACGACCACAGTGGACTGCAATTCGCTGCAAATGTTTCTGTTCAGAAGACAAATGACGGATTACTGGTGTGGTATACATGACAAAATGGCAGAATCAGCTGCTGCGCTACGCAGCTCCAGGCTATCACCACAGAGCAAACGAAAAAACTGTTTACGGCCTGGTAATGTCACCACCGAAGGAAGCTCTAGCGTTGCAACTGAAGAATTTTCAAAATAGGAAATAGGTAGGAGATGCGGAGACAGCGCACGAGAAAGTTTAACAGACAGCAAGTGGAAGCAAATCTAACTTGCTCTGATTTTTTTGCAAAAATGATTTGGAAATGTATTGAGATGTATTCAAAATATCACGCTACGAAACTGAAATGTGTATCTCACGTTTAGGTTACATCTTGCGTCGCATTACGCGAAACACGTGTTTGAAGTATTGATCGCTAAAAACTACTTCCTTAAATATTCTTTTACAAGGAGACTATTTCACGACATAAATGCAGCAAACTGCCTCAGGGAGAGTTTAAAAAGTTTAGCAAGGTTTGGAAGTCCATTGAAAAAAAAACAAATCACCGACAGCGCGTCAACCTCTCCAAGCAAAATTTTTNTTTGTGCCAAAGAGGGAGATACGAAATCTACNCGGTCACGAATGTCCACTCGACTTACCAGGTGGTCATGAAATCTTTGCTCTGCAACTATTGGTTGAGCTGATACATGCTTCATCTGGCCAACAAAAGCACTTGTACATCCGTAACCGAGGGAATTGGGCAGTCCACTAAGTCTCGAAGCTGAGCCAGGGAGTAACGAAGGTGGCATCGACGCAGATAAGGGAGAGTGGAAGCCAGAAAATAGAGGGTATCTGGAGCCAAAAGGCGCCAGAGGTGACAGCGACGTTGAGGAAGGGTCCAGCTGGATACTTTCGGAACGTGACTGAGCGATAGGTAATCCAGTTAGGACTGAAGATGGAAGAGAAGGTTTAAATGGCAATCCGCCAGACTGCGAAAGCCAAAATCCCGCCGATCCGAGGTGACTGCTTGTCGGCGTCATTGTCAGTGGTTTGCGTTGCGGCGGCGAAACAGTCAGGCGACTCGGCATCTGAAACACAAAAAAAACATGAAACAAAGGTAAGAAAACAATACGTCAACTTTATATTTGTCACATTAAAGTCAGAAAGTTTCCTATGTGTGAACAAAGAAGCCAGCTAATTGTAAACGTTTCGTAGATGCAAGTTCTTTTGAAACCGCCATTTTTGATTTATCTCTATTTCTGTTGTGATTTACACAGCTTGCATACAAAACCGCGAAACGAAACAAAAACGTTTTGTCAACAGAAAGTAAGACTAATTGAAGAAGTCTTCTTTTCAGTTTTTATACAATGTTCTGATGGGTTCCTTGTTGCTATCATTGTTAATGCGAATCAGTAACCATTTACATCTTTGTTTGATAGATTTTAGTTTTGGGAGCTGAAAACTCAGTTTTTAGATATTTTTGTTGTATAGGTTGCTTATTAACGCCACCCAATCACAAAAACTCCGAAACGCAAGTTTTCAGCTCAGTAAGTTTTGCAGCGGCAGTCAAGTTGGTTTCATCCGGTCAACGATCATCAAAGAAACTTCTAGACCTACCTCAGATGAATTATTTCTGCAATAATGAGCAAACGATTTTCTCCATTCCTCTCCATTTTGCTCAAGAGGATTTAGCAGCGACGACTGGGGGGAAAGACCTGAATGAGAGGGTGAAGAGTCGGCATCGTGGCTATGGCTTCGTTTGTACAGTCGTCTCCGTATTTGCGAAGCTGATGAACACAAGGTTTTGCGTTTGTATGAAAACAGGTTTGAGCAAGAGGTGGAAGAAAAGTTTAAAGAAACTTATGAAAAAATTATGCTGCCTCGCATGTTCATACAAAACCTAAGAAAAAACAAATAATGTGGTGAAAATTATAACGAAGCGAACAATACTTGAAATGAAAAGAAAATTTATGCTACTATATTTTTCTAGGAAACTACGCCTTTATCGTTTTCATTGAAACAAAGTCTGTCGATACTCAATTTCAAAGCTTTCATAAAATCTGTCAACCGCCGTTCTAACGTTCCCCGCAATCGAGAGAGAACATTTACTTCCGAGTTATTCTATATCAGACTTTGCTTTGCATTTGGTTGCTTGGTGCAGTGAAGTTCACATGCACTTTCCAGATGGTTATTGAATTAAAACGGTGCCGTCAAACCTTTTTCGAAACTTGGTAAAATTAGCAAGTGCTTTACGAGTGCATGGCTTTTTGTAAACCAGCACCGTGCTTAAAGTTCCGCACCTTTGTTCACCGAAACTAGGAAATTTCACTTCTAGGTTTATCAGGCCAGCCGTTTAAAGTTTACGGAAAACTAATTTGATATTTATCATGATGTTGTTGTGCATTTGCATCACAGCTGTGTAAAGGCAGATAGAACTCGCTTCTATATCAGTGTTTTAACAATTTGCGTGGCACTTGATTGCAGAACCAATATCTATCGTAATCGATAGGAAAAACATTACTATTTCATTGCATTTTTAAGAATTCTGTAAAAAACTTCAAACGATAAAGTTTATAGTTTGAAGTCGATTTGAAGGTAAGCTTCAGGTGTGCATTTACACAATCACTATAATTAACCCAACGCAAAAAGTTTAGAACAACGGTCGTTGAGGATTTTTGGTGAGAAAAGGGCACCAAAAATTTATATTGAAATCAATAAGCTTGAAAAAACAAAAAAATGCAGAAAACAAAATCTCACAATTACGGTGTAATTTGAAAGTCAGTAGTAAACTTTTTCCTGTGTTAATATGAAATCACGAAAAAATAGAATTTTTTCCACAGGAATTTAACCTTGTTCTAGCATTTACTTTTCGGCAGAATTTAACCATTTTACTTTTTTGGTAACACACCTAGACATATTTAATGCCCTACATCTTTAAAGATAAGAAATATTAAAATTCCAAGTCGAAATGAAAAAATGAATGAATGAAAAATTTACGTACTATAATCTTGACAAGTGTAAACATAAACTTATCCAAAGCACTTTCGAAAACCTTTATTGAAAACACGCATCGGAAGCAATGGTAAAACGTTTAACAGGCCGTAAAACAACCTCCTTGACTTACCTTTGTGAACTGGAGGAAGAAGCTGATACACTCGATACGGTTCACTGATGTCCAGTCTGCTTCTCTCTGGAAGTTCCCGGATGTCAGGCATTTTGTTCAGGGCGCATCGCAGGCGAGTTTTCCACACAATGGGCTCCGGCTTGTCGATGCCTTCTCTGTACCGACCGCTGTGTTTCGCCCATGCCTAATAAGCAACGATTATCGGGATCTTATACATTTGAACCAACTTTTTTTCTTTCGTTTATTGAAACAGAAGCAACTTTTGAAGAGGCATTAACCCACCAACAAGAACAACCCGTCGCCAACCAGCGGAGAAACTTGCATCCTTTTTGAAAATGCGTGACACCTGCACTGGACTTGTGACGTTGACACTTACCATAAAAATTTTGGAATCTTCTTCTAAATTGTAATCTTGTCTTCCAGCATGTTTCCATGGCATCCTAAAGATAGTCTTTTCTTCATTTTCCCACTGAAGTCCTGGAATTGTGCCACTGCCAAAAATTCAAACTGTTGCAAAACAGTTCACTGCTTCGAACTAATACCCGTTCACACCATTTCTTGCCTTTCTCGTATTGTTTAAAATTCATGAAACATATGCGATTGTCTTCAATACATCATCGAATTTTAAGAGGTCTTCGGTATTGAATTTCAGGTTGTTCTCCTCGAAAATATTTAAGACTATAGCGACAACGCGAAAATGGCACAGGAAACGCCAGTCATACCTGCTAATGAACGCGTGCTCTGTGGTTTCAGTCTACGTTTAAAGCTATTACCTGATCAATTGAAAGGAAGTTGTCAAAAGCTGAATATTGCGAAAAATGAATATCGTGTCAAATTACAGTTAGTTAAGCAAATTCGCAAAGGAACATGAAATGTAGTCGAACTAGCAAACAAAGGTCATGGGTTGCGCTTTTTGATAAGCAGCTAACGTTGCCAAACTGCTTGAAATTCGAATGCATTGCAACATGTGTCAAGGATCATTTTTAGGTGATATTCTGTACTCGGTTCCCAAAAAATTGTGAAACGCTGCGGACAGTTTTCAGGAAGCAGGAGCAACTATTTCTTATAACTGACAAACCCAATACAACATACGCGTGTTCTTTTCAACAAGGATCATCACGCGTGATAAACGGAAAATAAAATGTGTGCTCCATCAATGCAGTGGGATTTTGTGTTTTTAAAGGTGAGCTTTCACACAATTTTTTTCTAGAGCAATTACGCTGATAGATTAGGATAGCATGCACTGTAAATAAAGTGTTGAGCAAGAGCAAAACAATTGAGATTTGTTTGCATCAAACATTGTAATAGGACGCCAAACCAACAGACATGAACAAATCATATTGTGTTTCCGAATCATTGCTTTGCTTGAATCGCTTTGTTTCCACTGGCAGCAAGAGGCAAATGTTGGAAAGGTTCAAAAGTCAACTGTTACCTGTGAATCATTTTCACCAGCCAAGTGCGGAGTCTGTCTCTGTATTCGGGTGCGTATACATCAGAGTCTTTTTCCTTGTTCTGGCTGGCAGCATCAGCATCATCAGGTGACGTTCCCATGTTATTTATTTCTTTGTAAAAAAGCTATTTTTCCTACATGCCTGCAGTGGACATAAAAGCCTAATGATGAAATATTATTTTTTTCGCTTCGTTCAGTGACTGTTAAAAAAAACCTTGTCGGAGCGCAGTTACCAATCGAAAGCAATTATACGAAGTTATACTGCCAACAGTTCTGTTGTAGCTTTCGTAGTTCCTGACTTATTGCCTGAGTTGATAGAAGCTGGTAATTTAACACCAAAACTCGAACTTAAAGTGTTCATCTTAACTCTACAAAACAATCACAAACAATATAAGTTTTGAGTTTAGCATCATGCACGTTTTAATTTTTATCGTTGTGACCTGTGCTGATACTTGTAACCAACCTGATTAATTACAAGGGTAGAATGCTGCGTTGAAAAAGAATTAACCCGCATTGCCACTTGAAACTCAATGTTCACGTGCTTTCCAAGCCTCCATCTCACCTTTGCTCACTTTTGCTTTGACTCTTCTACAGCTATAAAAGAGAATACTTCACGAGCCGATACACTCACTCGGATGTATGAATTCGGATCTGTAAGCGGAATAATGTTTGCCTGCGTTTGCAGCTTTTAACTTTCAATAACCTAATTTGAAGACTAAAGAACACATTGCGAAGTACTCAACTCAGAGACCACTCTTGACAGGAGCGTATTACGAAGGAACTGACTGTGAGACAAGACGCTTCAAGTTTTAAGAACGGTACGATGAGCCTTTTTCTCGCATAGCGAGAAAAGAAAAAGTCTCTCTCGAAGTGGGTTAAATTTCTTGGAAAGAGCCAATAAAAAGCGTTTTGGACTGCAGGCTCACGGCACACGACGGTGACTTCAAAAATGCATGACGAAATACCAGCGGCTGCCGCGAAACTTTACAAGTTTGCTCATGTCCACCAATATCTACAATTAAACTCGCTTTGTCGACTGATTATGCAAAACGGTTTTTAATTCAGTGACAACATGAAAAACGCATCCAGGATAGCATACTGCTCTTGATTTCAGAGTGAAAAAAACGTGAGGATTTATGCTGATTTGATTTGAAACACTTCAAAATAAACCAGACAAAAGCAACAAAACAAAAAGCACAAAAGGGCTAAGCTTCACTTTGCCTCAACTTGCAATCAGGTGCAGTGACAGTTACTTAAAATGCTGCAGTGTACCAATTTATTGCAGCAATTATTTAAAACCTAGCTTTGATGTGCAGAACGACACGCTTTCTAATAAAATAAAACCTGGGACAACAAAAATGAACAATCTTTTTCTGGGATGTATTCATTTTACCATGATTGCGACAGCAGCAGAGGGCAAACAAATGCACCCATTGCAGTGATGCAATGGATATCTAGCAACCAAACACCTCGTTTGGTGATTCGAAGTCTGTCGTCTCCTGTTCGGAAGGCTGAAGTATCATATAGCTGTGTATTTTTTCGGCCTTGGTCCTATGAGTACGAGATGTCTATTGAAGCACGCACTTCAATAGATGATTACCTCGGTTGTGAAGGCAACCCTTGCTGTAAAGGGACTTCCTCAATCTCGAGCTGTCAAACAGTCGCTTTACTACCAGGAAAGTTGACGACCAGAAGGTAGCAATTCTAGTTTACAAAGGAACAGGTACCGTATATTTTAATGCAATTAATGAACAAATGGAGCGGCAATTTCTTTGAATTTTATGGTTGCATTCTATTTTCCATCTTCAACTGAAATGTAGCCGAGTTTTGAGGAAACCTAAGAGAATGCAGCAATGTGGTGGAAAGAATATAGGATGTGGCCTATTCAATCGGTGGATGCATTTATTAGAATTCAGCGGAGTCACGTATACATCAGCCATCAAGTGGATCAAACAGTGTTTGCTATCTAAGCAGTCACACAAAATTGATATTTATTTTGTGACTGCAGGCTAACAATCACTTTTTAACCAACACGTTTTGCAAACGCCATTGAATTTGCAGTTTAATTAAAAATGATAAAATAGTTCATACAACAGGTTGCAACGTCGTCCTATACATAATACTTTTCCACCATTTTGAAATACAATAAAAATTTCAAAATGTTGTTTTTCGGCCTTGTTTTCGTTTTGCATTTTGCAAATATTTGCCGAAACCTGCGAAGGGCACGAGATCACAATTGAAATACAGGCGTATCTTGACCTCCTACGATTGCTTCGACTTTTTCTTACAGTCATGGTTAAAATAATATCAGCTTATCATGTACTTGCCTGTTAGTAAAAGTCTCAAGCGCCTGTGCGCTTATTTACTGAGCAAAACAAGATTGTTGTGCATAACCAAATGCCGCCCTTACCGCAATTCAGTCGTGCTATGTATAGTTTCAAATTTGATACGTCAGAACTGGATGAAAAGTTCGCCGCACTAAAAAGAAAAACGTTTACACAGCCACTTTTTATATGACCTATATACTATTTTGGTAAGTAGTCAGGCAAGCAACGTCGGGCTCATGTGGGTTTTCAGCTTGGCGTCGATAATGTCTCCTATTTCTGGGTGTATTACGCTTTTTTCTACGCAGAGAAAAAGGTCTTGTTTCTGAGAGTTACGCACAGGGCGCACAGTCTTCAACAAAATGCGCAAATGCAGGCGATGAAAAAGAATGCCTTCCTTTGTGTTGCCAAACTGTGCTTTATCGGCCAAATCAGTGATTACCTTCCTTGTGATGGGATGTGAACAAACGACAAGACCTGCATCTGAAAGCCGACTGGGATGAATGTTTTTAAGGAATTTTTGAACACATGCATTCGTGCCTTGACTGATAATGGAGCTTAGCTTTTAAAAGTAATAGATGTTTAATATTAATCGCAGCATTTCGCTTAGAAAACATGAATAAGTAAATCATTGCATTTCGAAGTTATTTTGGAGAGAGATACTTCTTTATTTGGAAAAATATTCAACAATACAATTCTCTCTTACAGTTTAAAAACAACGTTTGTTGGGCAAACATGATTATCGCGTTTTTGTATAGGCTTATCACGGTGCAGCTTTAGTATATTGGGTTGCCTGCAATACAAAGTAACATGGTACGATGAACTGATTTCTTTTTATAGGTTAGCTATTCTTTGGTAGTGAACATTCTTACAGGAAAGGGTGCTTTCAGGGTGGGGGTTTCATGACAGTGACTGAAGTGCGAGAATGGTTAATATAGAAAATAGAAAGACTGTATCGAAATTTGAAATCTAATTGAGAACGATCACTGCCTATGGAAAGGAATCCTTTCACCATGAATAATCAGACACCAAAACCTTAACAGAGTGCATATTTCACCAACTAGGTAGGCATCATCAGCTCACCAGATGCAGATATTAGAGTAGAATATTCACGGACACCATCAAATTGCGAATCCAAAATCAATACTCACTTGGCAAGTCCCTGAAATACAACGAAGAATTTTATCGGTTCATCTCAAGCGAGCTCCTGCGGCAAGCACTTAAGTCTTAAGGTCAGGTTCTTTTCTCAACGAAAAAGGCCGATTGATTTCAGTGGAATTACAGGCAGAGGCGGCCACAGTATGTTGTTGAAAAAGAGTTTAAGCTTGGTTAAGTCAAAAAGACAACAGATGCGCTTCAGCGAGCATGCATCATTTTCTTTTTCTGGACGCGTGTTGAAACGAAAGTGCTGCATGCGCCTGCCGGAACAAAAGCGGATGAGAAAATGCAGATAGGCAGCCTGCGCCGCTTCGAAGATATACGAAGATCTCAGTTCAGTTCAGCTCAGCTTTTGCAAGGACCAACGCAGCTCGCGCTTTACAACTTTAGATATTTGTGAAGTGATTCGGAACAGTCAAAGATGCTTTTCTCAAACAAAAACTATGTAGTCTGCATGTAAAATGTACCAAAGCAAAAGTCGCTCTTGTTGCTGATTTCGAGTTGATTGTCCCGAATCTCCTCACGAATGTCTAAAGCTTTGAGTTGACCACGTTGCGCAAATGCAAGTGATTCAGCGCGTCTTGGTTACAAAATTATGATTATCTTGGCGTCTGCAGTGTTTGGTAAGACCAGGGATTATTTCTGGAGACATGTACAACCCACACATAAATACGCAGATTCCTCGAATATCCTACGTCTTTACATAAATACGTTGTTTCAAACTCTAAAGCAGGGGTTCTCAACCTTTTTTCTCCCATTTACCCCTTGCCACCTTCCTAACACGAAATTTACCCCCTGTTTATTGTTTACTCACTAGCGCTGTAGAAAAATGTACAACAGCATCATTAAATTACCCCCCAGGATAGATAAAATTTACTCCTCGGGGGTAAATTTACCTCCGGTTGAGAATCCCTGCTCTAAAGAGTGTTCGGAAAATATGAACAACTAAAATCGAGAATTCATGCTTGACTGTCAAACAGCATCAACTTTTCAATTAGCACTTATGCTTCTATGTGAAGTCTTGCACATTCACGCAGATTTAACGCAAAACTTGATGTTAACTCACTTTTCAGCAGAGTCGTCACCACAAACATTTGGGAGGGATGAAGTTTTTTACCGATAACGATACGGCAACTTTTTTGATGAGGTAAGAGTGGCATATTTTCCTGCATCTTAGCAGCTATTTTTTTAAGTTCAGTTTCGTTTATACTCGGTTTTGTACTTCTTTCGGAGTGTCACGGGTGGTCTGCGGGCGCCCATCTCCGCTTGCTTGCGCCGTTGGTCACGCGGCTGCTTTCGCACTGAATGTTGCACTGGTGGCGAGTCAACGGCAGCACCGCGCGTGGAACGCTTCCTTGCACCCATCCATCAACACCGAGCACGAGACTGGGCAGGCCGCAAGTACCGTTTTTCAAGTCTTCGGTATGACCCAGGCGGGAATCGAACCAAGCCTATCACTGTCAGTGTCACGGCAAATTTGTCATTTTAGCATGCTCACAAAAGAGCTTTCACCTTTAAAAATTGTCCAAACGTACAGTATTTCGGCAACAAAGAGAACATCTTGTCTTTGTGAGGAACTCTAAACGCGTGTCTACTTATTATTAGTCAAACCTCAATCTGACATCAACTTTCAGTCATTACGATTTGCAGTAATGAGAATTTCTGTACATTATCTCAGTTTCTAATATAATGTGAAAATCATCAAGCTGTATTCGAGATTGTTCGCATGATCAGCTGCCTCAAGTTTATCGGAACTAAAAAATATGTAAGAATTGCAGGTCTTCGTGACACCTTTTTAGTATTACCTTCTGCTCAGAGTCACAATGGAATTTCCCGAGGTAGAAGTATGTCTGCATCTTTACTGTTGCAAACCTTATTCCCCGATTGTTGCTCTCATAATATTCTTCGGCAAATTTTATAATGGATTTCTTCGCGTTAGACCCTGATTTGAAAAATGAGGAAAAATTCAAAACCGCAAATCGCGCTTTTCCTACTTTAGAAAAAGTGATGTTCATGTAGCGACAGGTTTTGCAACAGGAGTATCTGTAATCGATAATTGTTTCGATTCCACAACTGAATAATTATTATGATAAAGCACAGAAGCTATGTTCACTTGATCTTTTAATACTTGATTTGCAAAAATACATGACGAGCAGTGGCGGTGTTTGAACAGCGAACAACAGTTTAAGAAAGAATACCTGTTGTATGTTGTACATTGACTGAAAACGAACAAACTGAGGTGAATATCCTCAAAAAAAGTTCCTGGTCATTTTTGGATGAGGTAGGTCTGCACAGTAAAAGTGTTGCTCTGGTTTTCACCATGCTCCATACTGAGAGCAAAATATGCAATTACAGAATATTATGCAGGCCGGAAGCCACCAGGAGACAGTGTATGTTTCAAAAAAACTCAGGTCAGATTCTTCTGGCTCTAACCCATTTTTTCCATCTATGCTTATTGTCGCCGCTGCGCCATGCAATCTTGCATGTTTTCATCTTGGTGAAAATATAGGCAGTAACGTCACCAGAATGATGTTACGTTTTGTGGCGTTTTGCTCTTGATATTCACCAGTTGAGCTTTTAAATCACATGCCAAATCAGTTTTGCATTTGTAATTCTGTTTTTTAATGTAGTGCTGTTCAACACTATACTTTTAACTGAAGTTATGACTATTAAAA